>OLQC01000018.1_pt1 | contig 217404 bp, 190 predicted proteins | sample 1672471 | NCBI WGS metagenome assembly OLQC01 (sample SAMEA3136689, study PRJEB25190) | human gut metagenome | biome: human gut; feature: human-associated habitat; material: faeces | place: Austria | collected 2013 | reverse complement strand
GCATACGGCGCGGTTCTTGCCAGCCAGGGCCCTGGGGCCGCCGCAACGCGAGGAGGGAGATGGGGGTGACGCGGGCGGCGGCGCACGGTGGGCGCGATGCGGACGGCGAAGCGCAACACGTGTAAGACGGCGGCGCACGATGGTCGTGATGGGGGGCGATGAGCGCGGGATCTGCTCGGTGGCGACATAGGGGGATGCGGATGGCGGCACGCAGTGGGGTAGATGCGATGCGGGCGACGGCATGCGGTGGGCGCGATGCGGACGAGGCGAGCCCAATGGGTGCGGGCGGCAGCGGGGCGGTACTCAGGTGATGGGGCGCGATGGGAGCGGGCAGCGGCGCGAGGCAGGGACGGCGGCGCGGCATGGCGGGCGCCCTGGGAGCGGGTGACAGTGGGCCAGGATCCGGTAAGCGCGGGACCGGGGAGCGGGCGGGCGGCGGAAAGCAAAACTGGGGAGCGGCGCTGGCGGCGCATGGGTGCAGGATGCGGGCGATGGCACATTTCTGACTGCAGTGAGACGGTTGCTGTAGGAGACGGTTGCTGCGAGGGTGGTTGTGCAGGGAAGGGGAAATGAAAAAGAGACCGCATATGCGGCCTCTTTACGTTAAAGCGATAAGTTTCGAACGCCTGTATGGCAAGCTCGAGCGCGAGCTGTGTCTTAGTAGTTCTCGGCGTGTACCTCAAAGTAGCTCTTGGGGTGAGCGCATACGGGGCAAACTTCAGGAGCCTTGGTGCCAACAACGATGTGGCCGCAGTTACGGCATTCCCAAACCTTAACTTCGCTCTTCTCGAAAACCTGAGCGGTTTCGACGTTCTTCAGAAGGGCGCGATAACGCTCTTCATGATGCTTCTCGATTTCGCCAACCATGCGGAATTTGGCCGCCAGAGCCTTGAAGCCCTCTTCTTCTGCGGTCTTGGCGAAGTCATCGTACATATCGGTCCACTCGTAGTTTTCGCCATCAGCTGCAGCTGCGAGGTTTGCTGCGGTGTCACCAATGCCGCCGAGCTCCTTGAACCACAATTTTGCGTGTTCCTTTTCATTATCGGCGGTCTTCAGGAACAGGGCGGAAATCTGCTCCATACCTTCCTTCTTAGCTACGGAAGCGAAGTAGGTGTACTTGTTGCGAGCCTGGGACTCGCCAGCAAATGCTGCCTGAAGGTTTTTTTCGGTCTGGGTACCTGCATACTTGTTCTCGCTCATTTTGGGCTCCTTTCGCGAGATGATTGCTAGTTATGAAGGGCGTCTTTGCCAACGCGTGCTTCTGTGCATTCAGGGCAGAGATAGGTGACGTTCAAATCATATGAAATGATCTGGGCACCAGAATCTCGCTGGATGGACTCAGTGAAATCCTCTAGCGAGACATCAACGAGCCTGCCACAATTCTGGCACACTAAATGGTCGTGCCGGGTGACGTTGTCGTAACGATCGGGAAAGCCGGGAACAGCCACTTTACGGATGAGGCCTTTGGCATAAAGACTGGCAAGGTTGTTGTACACCGTTGCCATGGAAACCTTTGTGCCACGTTCCTTGAGGTGTAAATACACCTGTTCTGCCGTGGGGTGATCAGTGGAGGCATTGATGGTGTCAAGAATGATCTGTGCGTTCTTGTTCATTTATGCCCCTCCTTAAAACCTCGAATTAGAACAGTTCCAATTTACAGTGATATATGAGAGTAGTCAAGTATCATTTAGAGAAATTCAAATTCTGGTTAAGATTTGGGCGAACACGAGGGGTGCTTTAGACTCGGGCGGACACGAGGGGGATCTTTGGACCCGGGATGACATGAGTGGCTTTGGATGCGAGTAATCGTGAAGGGGAGCCTTGGATTCAAGCAACCGCGAAGTGCTGCTTTGGACTCGGGAGGGCATGAAGGGCTTTGGGCACAGGCAGGCTCAAGAGGGCGATTTGGATACAGGCCAACGCAAAGGGTCGCTTTGGGTTCGGCCAACGCAAAAGAGCGACCTGGATGCAGATAATCGCAAGGGGTCGCTTTAGGTACGGGCGAACACGAGAGACGCTTTGGGTGCATACAAGCCTGAAGGGGTGTTTTGGATACGGGCAGGTGAAAAAGAGCGTTTTGGGCATGGGCAAACGCTAATGGACGCCTGCGAGGGGCGCTTTGGAAGCGGAAAACCTTAAAGGCACCTTTGCGGAGCAATACTGAAACATATGCGTGGTATTCTTGCTGACCCGCCAAGTGCTCGGATTGCGTACTGTTGCTTTTGGGCGCTGTTTTGCCACAGTCTGCACGGGCTGGCGGTTTCCGATGAGCGTCATCTGGCAGCATGCAGCGTTCTGCCTCACTGCTCTTCAGCAAATAAATACGTCCGATCATAATAAGGCGCACTTCTCAAACTCGGCCTTACCTTTTTCGATCGGAGTTCGGGAAGTGCAGCCCAAAATGATCGGGGCGTATAAGCAAAGCTTTGATTAATTACTGCAGCTCAAGTGCGCAGATGTTCTCTACGTGGTTGGTGTGGGGGAACATGTCGACAGGCTGAACCTCGGTAAGTTGGTATCCGTGCTTAACGAGATATTCAACGTCGCGTGCCTGCGTGTTGGGGTTGCAGGAGATGTAGACGATGCGCTTCGGCGCCAAGCTGCAAGCAGAACGAAGGAACTGCTCATTTGATCCTGCGCGTGGCGGATCCATCAGCAGAACATCGAGCGATTCGCCTTCCTTTGCCAGCTTATCCATGAAATGCCCGGCATCTTCAGCGGTGAAATCGGCATTCTCGATGCCGTTGTGGCGCGCGTTTTCGCGCGCGTCTTTGATGGCGGATGCCACGTTGTCTACGCCAATTACGCGTGCAGCGTGGGCGGTTTCGGCACCAGGTAGCCCCTTTGCCGCCACCAGGCCGATGGTGCCTGTTCCGCAGTAGGCGTCCATGGCTGTTTCAGTGCCGGTAAAATGCGCCATCTCGATGGCCTTTCGGTACAGCACCTCGGTTTGCGTGGCGTTGACCTGGTAAAACGAATGCGATGAAATACGGAACGTGAGCCCGCAGAGCTCGTCAATTATGAATCCTGGGCCATAGAGCGTCTTTTCGCCTTCATCGCCCAAGATCACGTTGGTATGGCGGGTGTTTACGTTCTGCACCACGGTGGTGATGGCGGGGCAGCGCTTTTTCAGCTCGCGGCAAAAATTGCGCGAGGCGGGAAACTCCTTGCCGTTAGTAACGACGGTGACCAGCAATTCGCCGGTGGTGTGCCCTACGCGTATAACGGCGTGACGAATGAAGCCTGTGTTGGCGTCTTCGTTATAGGGCTCCATGTGGTAGCGCTGCATGAGCGACCGAATAGCCAAAACCGCCTGCTTGGCGTCTTTGTTTTCCAAGAGGCAGGAATCGGTGTTGATGACGCGGTGCGTGCCAGCTGCGTACATGCCGCAAAGGATTTCGTGCTGCGGTGCGCTCTTGGCGCCGGCATTGCCCTTCTTGCCCCGAGGCTTCTTTCCGCCTTTGGTCTTTCGTCCTGGAACATAGGGCGAAGTGACCTTGTTGCGGTAGTAATAGGGTTCGTCCATCCCTGCAATGGGGTTGAACACGGTGCCCTCGCCTGCGAAAGGCTCGAAGAGTTCAATCATCTCGTTTTGCTTGCGTTCCAGCTGTTTCTCGTAAGGAAGGGAAAGCAACTGGCAGGCTCCGCATTGCTTTTGCGCAGAGCAGTGGGGCATGTTCATGGAAGGGGCTCCTTTTAGTGTGTGCACGTAAAAAGTGTAGCGGATGCAACGCGCTTGCAGGGAAACGACATCACAATACGAAAGCCTTTGCTTTAAGGTTTGCTTGGTTGCGGCGGGCTGCCTGTTCGGGTAACGGGGATAGGCTTGGGTGAATCGACTCGGCATCGACGATAGCCGCTTAGGGATCGTCTGTTTCCAACGAAGCCCTTTGGGAACAGGGGCACCAACAGTGAAAAAGAGCCCCGCCCGAGCGGCTTCGCGGGTGATGTCGTCTTGTGCCGCCCGCGCCACTTCCTCGATAAGCAGATTGCAACAGGCATCATAGAGCATGGCATCGAGCGGGTTGGTGGCGGCCGGCGTTCGTGCTTGGCGCAGGCTTCGGGATGGTGCGAGGGTATTCGAGCCATCTACTCCGCTACCGTTCGCTGCGTTCCTTCGTTCATTTTCTTAAATATTTTAATTTGAAACGCCGAGTGTTCTCGACCACCCTCGCGCCACCCCCGAAGCCTGCGCTATTTTGCACTGCTGGTTGGGAGTTCCTATGGGCTCGCTGTCATCCACAACTAATCGTTAATGCCCTAAACCTTTTTTCCTTAATGCTGAATGGCCTGGCTGAATAGGCTGATTCATTATCGGTCGATTTGGGAATTCTGCTGAATTGCGAAAGTTTGAGCAAATGCTCCAATTCAGTTCGCAAAGGAGGGGTTCCCTTACAGAAGAGGTGTAGCTATGCGTTTCCTCAATGTTGTCATGTTGTTGGTGTTTGCCCTCGGATTGCTAGGCTGCGCAAACTCAAACCAATCGGCGGATGACGCTTCAGGGAATACCCCATCGGGGCGGAACGTTTTTCTTGTTGACCAAGATCATAAAACGTTGCTTAGCTTGGGTGAACCTTCTGTGCTGCTTGACGGGGCCGAGGAAAATTGGCGTTGTCTTGCTTCATACGATCTTGATGTCTCTTTTATTCTTGGGGAATCTCGCGGCTCCCTTGTTGCTCTTTCGGTTTCGGGGGAGGGTGAATGCGGTGTTTTCTCCGCGGCTGATCAGGATGAAATTCTTGAGTTGGGTTCGATACCCAATCGTTGTGATGCGGGTTCTTCCTCTTTGAGAATTGGTTGTCTTGTCGATTTGGGCGAATCTGCCTGTTCCCAATTGGTGAATGACAACGGACCCCAGTGGCATCAACTTGCAGAAAAAGTCGCCTCTAAAATGGATGGGTTGATGATTGTGGCAACGATGGATTCGGGTGCTGAATATCAATGGGAGTTGGTCCAGGGCAAGTAGCAACAAATTGTATTGTGCGTAAACAGGTTTTACACAAACAGGAGAGACCAACTGTTTGACGATGGTTATGCCGTCGAAAACGAGAAGGAGGTCAAAATGACTATTTCGAAAAAGGCAGCAGCATCAACGTTGGTATGTGTTGCAATTGCGCTTTTACTTTCCTGCTTTGCTCAGCCCGCATTTGCGACTATGCCAAATTGTAAAGTTTGGGGCAATCAGAAAGCCTATACCTATGGGGGAATTACGATTACCCATAAAGCTGGAATAGAATCTATGTCCTGGTCCGGAAGTCAGAATTACATTACGGGTTGGGCTTATGCAAAAACTAATAGCTCGATTGCGGAAGGTAAGATTGGCGCTAGAGCTGAGCTTTATGATGGTGCTGGGTTGTTGATTAATTCGACAAAGCCGATTTGGAATGCCGCTGGCGAAAAAGACGTAGGTGTTGGCGCTGGTGCAGTTAGAAACGTTGGAGGGAAATATTACGCTGGGGGCATGGTGTACATTTCCGGAACGCACATTAATCACGATATCTGCGCCTATTCCCCGACGACGACATGTGATTTGCTTGAAGAAGGAGATGCCCTTATGAGTGTTTCCGAGTACAGCGTGAATAGCAACAATCAGACTTATGGGTCGATGGTTTCAGCAAATTCGGTGGGATATGAACCAGACCTTGTTTCCGCTGTTGCCACGAATGGTAAAAGTGGCTATGTCGTAAACGAGCAGTGGGCGGATGCCTCTTTTTCTGGGGAGATTACCTCGATTCCTGTTTACGCCGAAGATGGGGAAACTCAGATAGGTGTCTTTGAGTTTTCTGATCCTCTGCGGAGTTAGTCTTATGCAAGAGGGTCGCCATTCATTGACGGCTGGCGACCCTTTCTTTTTTGGAGGGGCAATGAATATCAGCCAACTCGAGTATCTTGTTTCTGCGATTCATCTAGGGAGTTATTCCCGTGCCGCAAAAGAGCAGTTCGTAACTCCCCAGACTGTTTCGAAGGCCATAAGGACTTTGGAGTCGGAACTGGGCTTGAAGCTGATTGTGTCATCGGGGAAAACTATATCGCCGACAGACGTGGGGTTGTTAATTGCCGAAGAGGCAGAAGCGGTTATCCACCATGCAGGCAAAATAGGCTCAATTGCTTCCTCGTATAGGTTACGTATTTCCGACGAGGGAAAAATGAGGTGCGCTATTGCGTCTTGGGGCGAAGGGGACTCCTTGATTCCTCCGTTTGTAAAGGGTCTGCTAGGAAATAGTGGTTGGGTGGAAAGTCTGATCGAATTGCCCAACGAGAGGTGCTTGTCTGGTTTGAGGTTGGGCTATATTGACTTTGCTGTCCTGCTCGGTACCCCGATGCTCGAGGGTTTTAAGCGAAAGTTTCTCTATTCTGTATCGCCTAATCTTCTAGTGGGGTCGAATAACCCGTTGGTATCTCGGGATGCACTTTCAGTGCATGATTTGAAAACGGTCAAACTTGCTTTGCCGTTTCATGCGGAAGAAGTTTGCCCTTATTTGAAAGATTTGGCTTCTGATTATGGGGTGAATCTTCATTTTGAGATGCTCAACAACAGCCGGGAGAGCATTGGGAATTTTTTTTCGGACAATGAAGATGCCGCCCTTCTCGCTATCAGCGGATCTGCTTGGGAGGTTTTGATACCTGACGTTGTCAGCCTTCCATTTGTTTCGCAAGAAGGGGTTCATTTTCCGGTTTCGGCAATTTATTCGGATTCGAGAAACGAAAATGCTGACAGGCTTTGTGACTTCATAACTTCAAATTTGAAAAACAAGTCAGATTAAGCTAAATAAATTGGGAATCCTGTGCATCGGGCTAACACCAAATAATATTTTTACCGCAGGGCGTATTTGCGTTTGATGCGTTCTAGTTTCCGTTTCCAGGGTAGGTAGAGGGCGGAAAGGAATATCACGGTGGCTACGCTATGGACCAAGTCTAGCGGCAGGCCGGTCAGGTAGGCTGCCAGCGCCCCTTGCCACGTTACCGGTACCAGGAATGCCACGATATACCAACTGTTCAGGATGAAGCCGTAGCCCAATCCGGACAGAAAGCCATAGCAGAGCAGAACGACGGTTCCCAAGCTGGGACCATGGGCACCAAGCCGTTCGCTCAACGCAAATACGCCGTTGTTTGCCAATACGCCGGCAACGTATCCTACCAATCCCCAGGCATACATCTGCCAGGGCGTCCACGGTCCCTGTCCGAAGAAGAAGTTGGAGCACAGCGCCGCAAGTGCCCCCACCATGAAGCCGCTGTGCTTGCCGAACACCGCTCCGGCAATGATGCAGATGGCGCTGACTGGCTTGAAGTCGGGAATGGGTGCAAATAGGATACGTCCCGCTGCTGCCAATGCCCCCAGGGTTGCCGTGGGCATGATTTGGCGCAGGGCGGGTTTTCCCGCCTCGAACCCGCAGAAGAATACCGCCAGTGCAGCGCAACCTACCAGCAGCGTGAGCAACCCCGACTGTTCGATCTGCAAGTATGCGCATGCCAACAAAGCGGCAAGGGGTGCTAGCAGGGCAACTGTTTCGGCGGCAGAGCGCAACATATGTTTTGCGGGGGCGCTCACTGGTGCTCCCAAGCGCGCGTGAAGTCGTTTTCGGTAGCGCGATAGAACAAGTTGTTGCGGAAGAATTCGCTCGGTGTTTCGGTGCAAGCGTCTTCACCGTCGAAGAGCATGGTTATGGCGTCTGCTGCGCAAGCCGCAAAGGGCAGGTCGTGCGTCGCCATGACTATGGTGACTTCCTCTGCTGTCAGCGCGCGGCAGAGTTTTGCAACCATGAGCTTTGCTTTGGTGTCGAGTCCTTTGGTTGCTTCGTCGAGAAGCAACAGCTTTGGGCGTGTGAGCAGCACTTTTGCGAACGCTAGCAGCTGTTGCTGGCCGCCGGAAAGATCATAGGGATGTAGGTTTTCCAGCCCCTGCAGCTTCAAGCGCCGCATCATGGCGTCAATTTCTTCGTCCCCATAGCCGCATGCGCGTTGCCAGCCGCGCAGTTCTTCGGCAACGGAGTCGCACACGAACAGCGCTTTCGGATCTTGCGGAATGAACCCTTGGCTTTCTCGAAGCGGCGCTTTTATGCGGCCGCGTTCGGGGCGCATTGTTCCCGCCGCAAGTGCCAGCAGGGTTGATTTTCCGCACCCGTTGCCGCCCACAATAGCGTGCAGGGTGCCTTTTTGCACGGTAAGGTTGCAGCCCTTAAGGACGAAGGGTGCTTTACACTCGTAACGAAACGAAGCGTCGCGAACTTGCAGAACTGGTTCGTTAGTGCGTTGAACTGGGGTTTCAGTGGGCGCTGCAGGGATGTATACCTTAGACGTGGGGAGTGCCGCTTCCTTAAGCTGGCCGTTTTGCAGGGCGAGCCTTTGCGTGGCGTAGGGTGCCATAAGCTCGGGGGCATGGGTGGTGGCAAGCACGGTAATGCCCAGCTCGCGGTTAATGCGGAAGAGGGCGTGCGCCAGTGAATGGGCGGCCACGGGGTCTAGCTGACTGGTGGGTTCGTCGAGCAGGAGCAGGCAAGGGGCGCAGGCGAGTACGCTGGCAAGAGCCAGCAATTGCTTTTGCCCTCCTGAAAGATTGTTCACGTTTTGATGCAGCCAGCTGTTCATGCCGAAGAAGTGGGCAATCTCCGCAACGCGGCGACGCATGGCATCTTGGGAGACAGCCAAATTTTCCAAGCCGAAAGCCAATTCGTGCCAAGGCTCAGAACATACCAGCTGGTTGTCGGGGTTCTGCATAACGAAGCCGATGGTGCTTGCCGATTCTTCGACGCTCAGGGTGGAGGAATCTTTCCCGAAGATTTTGACCGCGCCCGTGTGGATCCCGTTGGGGGCAAGCTCTGGCTTGCAGCAGCGTAGCAGCGTGGTTTTGCCGCAGCCTGTGGCGCCGGTGATCAGCGTAAACGATCCTTCTTCGATTTCCGTGCAAAGGGGCCCGATAAGGGGGCGCCCGTCTTGGTTCGGTTGTGCGGCGAAGCGTTCTGTTGACAGCTCTGCTTCAGCGGCGGCTTGGTAAGAGAACGCGAAATTGTCGAATGTTAAAGCGGCGCTCATCGGCGCACCTTTCCTAACAGTTCCAGCATGAGGGGGAAACACAGGGCCAGCGCATAGAGGGCAGCAAGCGGGTTGCCCAGGCTGCCATGGAAGGCGGGGAAGAATCCGAAGCCGTTCATGAGGGTGTAAGCGGCAGCGGCCGCTCCGACGGAGAGCAACGCGAGAGCGCCCAGCGCAAACGCGTCATAGGTGCGGAAGTGGTTCCGGCGGAAGGTTGTCCGCTTGCGGTTGGCGCCCCATCCGCGGCAGTGCATGGAATCGGCGGTTTCCAGCGAGTTTTCCATGCTCCACCCCATGAGCGTGGTGACAGTGCGCAGGTGATCGGCAAAGCGAATTGCGGAAAATCGCTGTGCGGGCTTGTTCGCACCATTTTGCTCGGCGTGTCGTTTCTGGTGGCGGGCGCGTTTCGCCTCGTGCTCTTCTTTGGCGGCTGGGGCGGATTCTGCCTCTTCGGCGAAAACATCACCGGAAACCATGGTGGTGCTGGGGTTACGTGCTGCGGTGCAAGCATTCAATGCGTTGCTGATGGCATGCCCGCGTCGTACGAATTGCGGAATAAGACGCATGATCATGGAGATCATCAGGCTGATGGTGGGCAAGATGCCGCCCAATGCGCCCATTACCTTGTCCGAACCCAGAACGGCATCGGCGTTGGCGAACCATTGCATCACGCACAGGAGCAGTAGTGCCATAGTGGCAGCGTTGGCGTAGCCTTCGGCATACACCGCCTGCGTGCCTATGCGGAACAGCTCGGTAGTGCCCGTGGAGCTGAACAGCGGGTTTACCGCAACGATAACGGCGAGTAGGGGAAGCTGCCATGTGAGCGACCGCGCAATAGCTCTACCGCCGCGCAGCCACACCCCATAGAGCGCTGCGATGACAAAGGAAAGAGCCAGGAGTGTTGGGTGGGCGCGGCCATGGCAAGCACCAAGGCTACGGCGAAGTAGACCAGGGCAAGTGCGGGGTGAAAGTTGTCGAAGGCGGTGGGCTTCATTTACTTAACGTAGTACCAGGAAACGGTGTCCCCGTCTTTGAGCACGTACTTTCCGCAGGAAACGTTTGGCGTGCTTCCGTTGACGGAGTACATCCAGCCGCTTTTCCCGCCGTATTCGAATTCCGCCAAGCCGCCGATAGCGCTCACGTAGAGCCCGTACTGGCTGCTCTTTGTGCTAACCGAAAGGCCGGTGGCGCACAGGGCATCGTAGGCGGTAGCGCCCTTCTTGAAGGTGGGGTGGGCGCTGCCCGAAACGCGTCCGTCGGCAGCGCTACTGGAAACGGATACCGACACCGTAACGGTGTTAGAAGTGGTGGAGTTTGCAGTGGTGCCTTGGGGGCTTCCGTTGCCGGTCTGCTTGTTGGCCGAGGCGTTGTTGGAAGAGCTTGCTTTATTGCCGGAGCTGCTTGGGGTGCTGCCTTCGTTTTCGGTGCTTTTGCCTTGGTTGCCCGACGTGTTGCTGCTTTCGCTCTGGGTGTTGCCGTCTTGGTCGGCCGCTTCGTCCGATTGGCCTTCTTGCGGAACGTCGTTGCCGTAGTCGGTTGAAGCGGAGTTTGCCTGTTGCGTAGCTTCGGCTTGATTGCCCTGGTTCAGCGCATCGGGTGCAGCAAGCGCGAACGCCGAAATGCCAATAAGGCAGCAGCAAGCAGCCGAGATTATGCCAAGCGCTATCTTGTGGGCATGGGTGAGTTTTTTCGGATCTTCAGCCATAACTCCAGCCTACAAAGAACGGCGACGGAACAGGAAGGCACCCACGGCAACCAGGCCGGCGCAGCCTGCAACAATACCTGCGATGGGCAGCCAGGGAGCGCCCTTTGAATCGTTGCTGTTGTTGGATGAGGTGCCACGAGCGGAAGATGCGCTAGTAACAGCGCTGCCGTTTTCCTCTTCGTTGGAGGCTTCATTTTCGGCCAGTGCTTCAGCATCGCTCAGGGGCGCTTGGGCTGCAGCAGATGCATTGCCAGCACTAATGGGGGTTGCGGCGGGAGCATGCTCGCTCGCATTGCTGCCAGGTGCCTTGTTGTTCTGCTGGTTGTTGGTTCCAGGTTTTTCAGGTGTTTGGGTGCTGTCGGAATCGTTGCCGTTGTTGGAAGAGGCGGTGTTTGCCAGGGCGAACAGCGTGCCGGAATCGTTGGTCCAGTACAAGGTGCCATCAGCACCCATGACGATAGACTTGGTGCACCAGTTGGCCATGCTGTCGGTTGCATCGAAAAGCTTCGTGGCGGTGTTGGTTTCCAGGCAGTAGACCCAGGCGCCGCCGCCGCTGGTGTAGTTCGGCCAGGTGCCCTCGGCGCCGTTGCAGGTGAAGTAGGCATACGTGTTGCCGTCGGCCGCTTTGGCAACCAAGGGTGCGCTCTTCACCTCGAAGGGCAGGGAAACCGAGTGCTTGATCTGCATGGTTGCAGCATCGACGACGCTGAGCGTTCCCGTGTAATCAGCTGCGCAGCCGCCAACGAACAGATTGCCCTGGAAAAGGGTTGCTGTGCTGGTGCTTTTGCTGGCGAAGAGGGCGGCATTCGATTCGGAAAGCGAGCCATCGGAGGCTACTGAAATCTTGTGCAGCGTGCCGTCGTTCGTTGTGACGTACGCTTCGGTTTCAGCGCTGTTCGAGATTACCGTGGAGCGAATTGCGGATGACAGCTTAAGCGTAGAAACGGTTTTGCCCGTTGCGGGGTTAACGGCGGCAAGCACACCAGCGTCGTTGCCATACAGCAAGACGCTGCCCACCTTGCATGCGCCGCTCCAGTAGAAGCCTGTGTTCGCCTCTTCGTTTGCCCAAACCCGTTCGCCGGTGATGGCGTTAATGCCGAAGAACGTGCCCGTTGTGGCGTTGTAGTTCGTGTCAAGCGAATTGGCGGTGCCGGTGAATACCATGCCGCCAGAGGCGGTTACGGTGGAAATGTTCTGAGCTCCCGATGTGATGGCGCCCGACACCCAAAGCGTTTTCATCTCGCTCGCAGATACGCCCTGCAAACGGCCGTTGGAAAGGGGAATGATGATAACGCCGTCGGTGTACGCCATGCGGCAGGCAGAAGCATCAATGGTGCCGAACAACTGAAGCGATGCGGTTTCCTCGCCCTTGGAGTTCAGACGGTGCAGCACGGCGGTTTTCGGGGTCCAGTCGGCATTGAGGAGCGATGAGGCGAAGTAGATCGAATCGCCCAGCGTAAGGATTTCTGAGTAATTGCCGTTGCCGTAGGCTTTCTTCCAAGAAAGCGCTGCGTTGTTGGAAGAAGTGGGAGCGGAGGTTACTGTGCTGGTGTTGCCTCCGCTCTTTACGTACGAAGTGGTGTCGCTGCCCGTTGTCTAGTCGGGATGGGGGGCGTTAGGGCTGGTTGGGTAATCCTCGAATTTGGTATTGGGATCGTTTGAGACGTAGCTCAGCTCGTAAGAAAAGCCGTCGGATTCAATCTTGTTGCCGTTGATGCCGTCGCTTTCCCAAGCGCCGTTAATGGTGCTTGACCAGTATTCCGAGTAGTTAGCGGGTTGGGTGTATGCGATGCCGTTTACGGTGATGCTGTTCACGTAGTATGCCGTGTAGCCAGGGTAGGGGGTGCCGTGAGAATAGCTGTTGATGTAGCCCTGTTCGACGGCCAAGTTCAGCATGTCTTCAACAGTTTTGCCTTTTTCGATATCGAAGGCATGCGAAACCAAAGTAGTTCCGTAAACCGAGATCTTCAGTGTTGCTGAAACGGTATCTGCTTTGGTGCTGGATGCCTGGTTTGCGGGCTCGGCACTATCTGCGGATTGGCTCGGTGCTTTATTTAGGCTACTGATGTCTGCTGATTCGCCCGCGTTTGCCTTTGAACTGCTAGTTGTTGCGTGCCCTGCGGAGTTGCTGGAGCCCGATGCCTGGCTCTCGCTGACATCTTGCGTGGCGTCTGCCTTGTTTGCAGCGGAGTCAGCTGTGGAAGGGCTGCTTGCGCTGCTAGCTGTGGGGTTTTGTTCTGCTGTGATTGATGCCGAGTTGTTGGCTTCTTCTGCTAGGGCGAAGCTGGGGGTTAGGGCGGTTGCCAGGGTGATTGCCGTAAGCAGCGCAAGGGCCCGCTGCGCTATGCCGCGAGGACGGCAGGTGGTGTTGCTCACGTGAGCTCCTTCTGTCCAGGGCGCGGGCTGGCAGGCATTCCGACTTGATCGAGGGCTGCTCGAAGTTACGGTTACTGGTATAGCGAAGGACTTTCACCTTCATTCCCCTGCGGCTTGTGAGCACCTGCGCAAAAGGCGCAGCCAGCCGTTACCAAAATTATGCGGTCACATTATAAAGGGGGTCTTCTTTATGCGGCAAGTTGGCGCTGCGTGCATGGGCGAGCGAGATTCGTTCGCCCATGCCGACTACGCGCGTTGTGGCCCGTGAGGCATGGCTCCAAAAGCAAAACGCCCCGCATCAGGCCGAAAGTGAACTGAACCCACTTTTTGGACACGAGAAATGGGTGCAGTTCAAAGTTTGATGCGGGGCGGGAGAAAAGGAGGGTCTGGGTTGCTAGGCGTTTGCGGGCTTTGACCCCTTGGCAAGAGCTTCAATGGCAGCGAGGTTTGCCATGGTGGATCGAATAACGTCCGAGCGGGAAAGCGAGCCAACGAGCGTTCCGTCTTCGCTTACTACTGGTGCTTTCTTGATGCGCTTTTCAGCCAGCAGGCGGCATGCTTCGTCAAGTTCGGATCCGCTTTCAACGGAAATAGCGCCTTTGGTGGCAATGCGCATAACGTTCAAGTCAAGCAGTTCGGAAACGCGCTGCATGAAGTTTTCGTTGTCAGTGGCGCGGTACAGCATGAGAGTTGCGTCCAGAACGGCGCCTTCGCTGCGTCCGATGTACTTCATGATGTCGCCGTCGGAAATAAAGCCGACCACTTTCATATGTTCGTCGACCACGGGAACGCCAGAGGTTTTGTTGGTGGCAAGAATCTGCGCAACCTCGCGGATGGAGTCGGTGCTGTGGACGAAGTAGGGCTGCTTGTTCATAGCAAGGTCCACAGCGATGTGATCGTCTGCCTTGGTGGGCAGGCGCAGAGCATTGGCGCGCTCTGCGGCGGAAGGTTCCTTCTTAGTGTCGCGTACGGCGACAACGATAACTGCAAAGATTGCGATCATGATAAGCGCCGTGAAGGCGAATGCGATTCGGTCGCCTGCCATGGCCTGTTCGATTGCGGGCATCTCGGGGAACAGGAAGGTGGATGTTGCGGAAAGGGAAACCAAGATAGCTGTGCCCAACGACGCGCCTACCTGGTTCAACGTGTTCTGCAGTGCATTCGCGTGCTGGATAACACGGTTGTCCAGTGTGTTGATTCCCCAGGTGTTAAGCGGGGTGACCAGCGCCTGCATGCCAACGCCCAGGCAGGTGTAGATAACGATGATGAAGGGTACGGGCGTGTCGAGTCCAAAGCCAACCAAGCCGCAGCCGCCGATGGCCGCAACCAAGGCGCCTGGGATTACGATACGGCGAACACCCAGCTTGTCGAACAGGCGGCCAGCGAAGAAGCCCATGATGGCGCCCAGCACAGCGCCAGGCAGCATGATAAGGCCGGTTTCGAGGGCAGATACACCGAGCAGGTTTTGCAAATAGATGGGGAGCAAAACGCCTGTGCCAACCAGCGCGGCCTGGAGCAAGGCAACCAGAACGACAACGATGGCATATGAGCGGCTCTTCAGGACATCGACTTTCAACAGCGGCACTTCGAGGCGGAGTTGCCTGCGTACGAAGAACGTCAAGAGAATGGCGCCGGCAACGATAAGGGCGATCGGAATGGCTATGTTGGTTGCCGAAGTGATGGTGGCCAAGCCATACAGCAGTCCCAAAAGGCCCAGTGAGCACAGGGCAACGGATGGTTTGTCGAACGAGGTGGGTTCGAATTCGCCGTAGCTCTTGAGGAAGACGATGGCCAGGACGACGATAAGTACCGCCAGTGCGGTTACCAGCATAAAGAGCGAGCGCCAACCGACGGATTCGACCAGCAAGCCGGAAAGGGAAGGACCGACAGCAGGGGCAAAGCCGATAACCAAGGACACAATGCCCATGGCGCTGCCGCGCTTTTCGCGGGGGAATATCAGAAGAATCACGGTGAATACCATTGGCATAACTACGCCGGTGGCTGCTGCCTGGAAAATACGGCCCAATAGCAGGATGCCGAAGAAGGGCGAAAACGCCGCCATAAGGGAGCCCAAGGCGAATACCGAAACGCCTGCGATGAAAAGCTTTCGGGTGGGGAAGCGGCCAATAAGGAAGGCGGAAAGCGGGATGACAATGGCTTCGACCAAAGAATAAGCTGAGGTGAGCCACTGGACGGTGGTGGCGTCTGCCTGGAGGTCGGCCATGATGGAGGGGTATGCGGGCGAAAGGAGCGTCTGGTTCAAGACAACCAGCGTGGCGCCTGCCAGCAGAATGGCAACGATAACTACTTGATTACGGGTGAGACCCATCTAGTTTTCCTTTCTTGTGTGGGGATCGGTAGGGATGATTTTGAGCTGGCTGTTGAGGCTTGCGAGCTTACGGAATGCTATAAACCCTTCGATGACCTGCTGTTGCAGCTCGGCAGCGTCGGGGTTTTCCTCGAAGAGGGCAGAAAACTCTGCATCGATGGCGGCCGATTCGGCTCGGCCTTTTTCCGTGAGGTAGATACGGAAGCTGCGCTTGTCGTTTTCGTCCTGCCTGCGTTCGATGAGGCCGCGTTCTTCCAAGGGCTGGGCGATAGGCTTGAAATTTGAGGGCTTTACGCACAAGTGATAAGCGAGTTCTTTGATAGTTTGGCCATCCTGTGAGGCTATTTCGCCCAGCAGGTGAGCCTGATAGGGGTTTAGCCCGTGCCTTGCAACGATGCTCGAAAGCGTTGATTTGATGAGTAGACTCATAAAGCGGGTTTCTTCGAACAAGGTTCGGCAGAAGTTGATTTTTTCCATGGTTAATGATCCTCCTTTCTGCTTCAGAGAATAAGAAAGCGCCCCAGGTAGGGGCGCTTATGAGCTTGTTTAACACTATAAATAGTACTAAAACATAATTATATTTTAGAAATAATTATCGTTTCTTCACAAGTGGGAAAGCCCTGGATTTCCTCCGGGGTTTGAAAGCATCGAGGCTGACAGAAAAGTAGGAATCCGACACCTGCCCCTATTTTCCCACCTTGATTGCGCCTTTGTCGCAGCGATTGCCCCAGGCGTCGATGAGGGTATCGTCCTTGTATACGCACACGATTTCGCAGTGGTTGGCGCATTTCTGGCAGATGACTTCGCGGGTGGTGAACTCGAAATCGGAGATGTCGAAATTGAAGGGTTTGCGCTTCGAGACAGGGGCGTCGGCCGCCAACAGTGCAGCGCCGTAGGCGCCCATCAGATGGCCGTCGGGGTCAACTAAAACAGGTTGGTTCAATGCTTCTTCGAAGAAATGAACCACGCCAACGTTCTTGCTCACTCCGCCTTGGAAGACGATGGGCGACTGAATGCGCTTGCCTTTGCCCACGTTATTCAGGTAGTTGGTGGCAACGGCCTTGCACAAGCCGGCGATAACGTCTTCGCGGGGATAGCCAACCTGCAATTTGTGCACCAAATCGCTTTCGGCGAACACCGTGCAGCGGGCAGCAATGTTGGCAGGTTTTTTCGAAGTTAGGGCAATGGGGCCGAACTCTTCCACTTCGACGCCAAGGCGGTGCGCCTGGCTCGACAGGAACGAACCAGTGCCTGCAGCGCATAGCGTGTTCATGGCATAGTCGGTGGCAATGCCGTTTTCGACGCAGATGATCTTCGAGTCTTGTCCGCCGATTTCAAGGATCGTGCGCACATCAGGGTGCAGGTGGGTGGTGCCAACGGCGTGGGCGGTGATCTCGTTCTTTACCACAGTGGCATCCAAGATAGAGCCAACCAGTCGCCGTGCGCTGCCAGTGGCGCCAACGGCAACCACGCTGATTTCTTCGGTGTTTATCTGGCTGTGCAGGTCTTCCACTACACGGCGCGCTGCATCGGTAGGGTTGCCTTCCGTCCAAAGGTAGGAGCGGGCGATAATCGTGCCATCAGGCAAAATGATGACGCCTTTAGTGGAAATAGAACCGGTATCGATACCAAGGAATGCGTTGCTCATCAACGGGCCTTTCTCATTGCAATCATGTCGTAGAACGCCTCGAGTCGGGTGTCGAGGCCGGTATCGCTCGTTTGCGAATCGTAACTCAGGTACAAAATGGGGATATGGTAGTCGCTGCTGACGCGCTGCAGAACGGGCATCACGTCAATCTCGGGCGTGCAGCCAGAAGACTTAAGGTGAACAATGCCGTCGAATCCCTTTTCGGCATAACTTTTTGCTGCGGCGATGGTCATGGTAGAAGTGGGACCCATGTCATAGCTTACGTATTCGCTCACGCCGCGGCGCAGGTTTTCCTCGTTGTAATGCAGGTTGCGGTGCGTGATGTTCAAGTACCGAGCGAGCGAAACGCCCATATCGATGAACTTTTCTTCGATGTAGAGATTCGAATGGGGATCAACGGCAGTGAAGTATTCGCCCACAATCCCGATGCGGATCGGGTCGGCGGGTTCTTGCGTGGGCAATTCCCGAAGAACGCCCATGCCGCGTTTGTAGGCAGTGGTTATCTGGTTCAGATTGGTAACGGTGCGCATGTCAGCAAAGAAATCATTGCGGGCGCGCTTGAACGATCCACACTCAGCTTCGAAGCCGGCCTTTGCCAGGTAGGCATCGTTGTAGGAGTCTAGACATTCGATCATTTTGAAAAGTGCCAGGAACTGCTTTACTCCTTGCGGGATAGAAAGGTTCGGGTTCACTTTTTCTTTACAGATGGCGAGGTACTCTTGCATTGGCTTTCCTGTTACCGTGGCGAAGTTGAGCATCTCGAACTCGTAGCCCATGTCACGCAGGATGGATTCCTGCAACTCGCCGTAATATCCCAGGCGGCAGGGTCCGGCAAATTGAACAAGAACGTCAGCGCCGCGCTCTAGCGCTTCGATGTAGTCACCCAGGATGTGCTTGAACGGAGCGCAGACGAAATCGTTACTGTGCTGGGCGCCCCGCTCCAGCGTGCGACGCGTAGGTTCGGGCAACGATACGAAGTCGGCGTCAAGCACCTGCTCAACGAAGTACTTGAAGGCAATGTCGTAGTAGGAATAGCGAAGGAAGGCAACTTTGGTACGCGCGTGACGATCGGCTTTTTTCTTTTGCTTCTTCTTGTTGCGGTGAGCGCGAAGGGCCTCGGGTGTGCCGGGGATAAAGGAAATGGATGCATTGGGGATTTCATCGGAATAGCGGCGTTTGAGGGTGTCAGCTGCCTTCTGTACGGCATTCAATGCAGTCAGTTTGCGGTTCGGCTCTCCGCCTTGCTGGTGGTTTGATTCGTTATTCATGCAGGTAGCCACCCCTTTGCTGGTAACGGAGGATATCGACAAAGCTTTCCAGGCGTGTTTCCAAGCCAGCGGTTCCGCTCTGCGCATCGACAGTGAGCGAAAGGATGGGCTTGCCTTTGATGCAGCGCATAAGGGCATCGTTGGTCATGGAGTCGGGCCCGCAAGGGAAGGCGCTTACCAAAACAATGCCGTCTATCTGGTCGTACAGGTCCAGAATGGTGCCGATGGTCTCGCGGTTGACAATCCAAGGCAGGGTGTCGGAAAACTCAAAGCTTTTTTCCAGCGCTTTTTCGTGATTGTGGCGATCGGCGAAAAGAACGCAGGTTTCCATTTCTTTTAGCATGTCAACAAGCGGTGAACCCACAAAGTCGTCATGAATCACGTAGGGGTGCGCCGCCAACAGAATTCGCAAGGGGCGTTCGCCTTCGGGCATTTTAGAAACGCTTTTTAACAGGGCTTCCTGTTTGTTGGCGCGTTTCTCGTCGCTATTCGTCTGAGCACGAACGGCGGCAGCATAGGCTTTCTTTGATTCTTTTCTTGTTGCCCCAAGCTTTTGGCCAAGGTCAATGTAGGCTTCCTGCTCCTTGATGTGGCTGTCTGCTCGATCAACTTCGCAGGAAATGATGCGGGGACGTTGCGTGATGAAGGTATTGGCAACTAAATCTGGCAGTGCCTGGAATTTGGTGCAGAAGCCTTTGAAGTTTCCCAAATTGTCGATGCTGGGAGCAAAAATGGCATCGCATTTTCCCAGAAGGCTGGCAACGTGACCCATATACAGTTTTGATGCCAGGCAGCATTCGTCGATGGAGAGGTGCGCTCCTGCTTCAAGGGTGCTGCGGTCGGATTTATCGCTTACCACAACGGTCCGGCCGAGTTCTTCAAAAAAGGTGCGCCACATGGTTTTGTAACGAAAATACAGTAGGGCGCGAGGTATGCCGACGGTTTGAACGTCAGCAAATTCTGCCTGCGCCTTGAGGTCTAAAGGGCTCATATTCCTCCATATTGATGAGGGCGTTGGGCTGCTTGGAACTGCCCCGTGCCTTTATTCTCTTCTTCTTGGGGCTTTGCTGGTTATGGTTTCATGTGGATTCCATCTTGCGTTATGCTTAAACACCCATTCCAATAACGTCGCTTCACGAAAGGAGCCGCATGACCAGGTACCGTGCCACAATCGTTTCGCCAAAAGGGGCGGCCCCTAAATCAAGCGTTATCGAGTTTGAAAGCGAGCATCGTGCTGGCTCTAAGCTGAACGTGCAAGACGCGCGCTATAAAATGCTCGAACTCCATGGCTCCGAAGCGTTGGCATGGACTGTGAAAGATGTTGAAAAGGTGGCGGATTCCACTCCAGGTGATGCGCCCATGGAGCAGATGATGCTTGATTTCCGTGAGCCGGTTGAGCCTCCCAAGCGTAAGCGTCGTACGGTAAAGCGCGGCATTGCCGGTTAACTGTTGCGATAAGTATTGAGCGTAGCAAGAAAAGCGAGCTGTCTGATGGTTCATCGAGCAGCTCGCGTTTTTGTTTAAGCCTTTGCGCTGGTTGGAGGTTGGTGGCTATAGATGGTTTAGGATGGCCCGCCTTAACTCGTATCGTCGGCACAGTTTGGGAAACGCCAGGAGCCCGAAGGTGGTTGCTAGGGCTAAAACGACAAGGAGGGGTACGGGTGCGGAACCATCATTGGTTTTCGGCAATTTGGCGGCAACGGATTCCGCTGCTGTTTCGACTGGGTTGGTTGATTGGACAACCGAATCTCTGTCTTCGTCATGAAGCTCTAAATTACGGTGGGTGTCGATATTCGCGACATTCCACAGATCAACCGCATCGCCTGATAGTGTTTCCTCTGTTGCTTGCATGTGCAGGATGGTGGGAGCGTAAGCAATCATGCTGTCTTCTTCGCTGCGCGTTGGTCCCGCTGCTTCCTTCAAGTTGAATGAAGCTCGGTTCGCTGTCAGGTCGGAAAGGTCAACATTCTCGTAGCGTTCGGGACGCTCCCATTCCTTGGCATCTTGGGTATTGGTGCCAAAGCCCTCTTCGACTCTGCCGTGTTCGAAGGCTACGGCAATGATGAACTATCCCTGTTCGAGCGAAAGATCGTTCACGGCAAGCTCTTGCGATCCTAGGGTCGAAATGTCTTGTTTCCAAATGCGCCAGCCACTGAAGTCGTGGATGCGTTTGTTGGTTGGATTGTCGGGGTTGTAGGGGTTTCCGGCGCAGGCATTTGACTGTTCGTCACTGGCGCTGCTTGCCTCGGTGTTGGCTTCGCCGATGCTGCCGTGCTTGCTTTTGCTCTGTTTTGCAGCGCTATTGCCGCTGGTCTTTCCCGTTTTGCCATCTTCTTCGCTTGCTGCTTTCTCCTGTTCTTTTTCCTGGTCGAAGTTGGTTCGATACCACACGTTCATCATGCCGTCGTAGTCCTCGAAGCTCACGGGTGTGGCGATGCCGGTAAGGTGGGCATAGCCGTTTTCTGCGCAGGTGATGGTATCGGTCATGGTGAATTCGTCCACCCAAGTGCTAGAGGTGGAACGATAGTCGATTGAGTAATCGAACGATCCTGCTTCGTCGAGGAGAGTTTCGCGCTTGTCGACTTCGCCTGAAATGGCAAGGGGAATGGTGTCGTTGTCAACGGTGCCCAGATCGAGCGTAGTATTGTCTCTGCTGATGGTTATTGTGAAGTGCGCCAGTACGGTGTCTTCATTTTCCTTACAAGGAAGTTCTTCTATTTCATAAGTGTCGTAGGGAAGGGCGCCAAGGTCGTCGTTGACCTTTGCTGCCCCGCCGTGCGAATCGCGCTCGAACCAGATGCCATCTTTTGCCGAGGTGCCAGCGTTGGTGTTGCGGGAATGAGGTACCCACGAAGACGCGGTGTTGGCCATGCCGTTTTCATCGGTTACCAGCACATGTTCTTCTCCTGTGGTGTGCGAAGTGATGCGGAATGGCACATTCGCCAGGTGCTCCATGGTGCCGCTTTTCGCTTTCGTGAAGGCCAGGTCGCCTCGAATTACCTGCTCTTCAAAGGAAAGGGGAGTCCAAGCGCTGATGTGCTCTTCTGTCCCTTCGCTGGTTAGCGATACCTTCCAGGGTGCATCGCAGCCGAGATACCCTGTTGGTGGCTGTATCTCCTCTACCAGGACGGTGCCTAGGGGAAGCGCTATAGCGTGGTTGGTGTCGTAATAAAACCCATCCCCCTCAACGAAATGGTTTTCATCGAAGGCGAATCTGCCTGTCTCGTCTGTTTTGAAAACCCACGTGCGTTTAGGGGTTCCGAGGTAATCCATGCTTTGCTTCGTTGTCTTCTGGCTGGAGGGATTGACGCTCGATCTGTTCGGGATTCCCCAAAGTGCCCTTGGTTCTTGTTCTCCTTGATCGAAGTAGCTAACGCGGAAGAGCGCTCCTTTCAGGGTCGCCGATCCGAGGGGGTAAGGGGTGTTGGTTTCTGCGTCGATCTTTTGGCCGATGAGGTTGATAAGCGTGTTTTGCGGTGCATTGGAAATGCTTGCTGTGGTGGTGCTGCCCGAGGTAATAGCTACGCTTGTGTCAGGTGCGGGAGCAAAGCCATCAGGAGCCGTTTCTTCGCGAATGGTGTACGTGCCTGCGGGTAGCAACGGGCTCTTGGCTGTTTTCCCATCGGGGCCCGTTGTTAGCTGGGCTACGCGCGACCCCTCTTGGTTGTATACGCCAAACACGGCTCCCTCCAGCGAATAGCAGCGATTGCCTTCGCTGATAGAAGGATTGGAGGAAGTTTTGACCACTTCAAGGTATCCGCCGAAGTTCTTCTTGATGACGGCTTTCAAGTACACCGTTTGATAACCGATAAGCCCCAGGCTGTTGCTTGGGCCGCCGGGGCGCGCCGCGCCAGGTGGCGTGATATTCACGTCGTAAACCACCTCACCTGCTTCGACGTTTACCTCTTTCAGGGTGGCTACGTAGTCTGCTCGGGTGTTTGAGGGCGGTGCGGCGCTGGGCAGCGAGCAGGTGCCAGTGCCGGCATAACCTTTGAGTTCACCGGTGAAATCAGAAATGGCAAATTTGGCGGGATGCACACTCCAGGTTGCGCCTATGTAGCAGCTGCCAGTTAGGGTTTTGGGAATGTCCTTTGTGGGGTCAAATGCTTCGACTTCAGCGGTGTTGGCAATCTTGAACAGGGCATATATGCTTGTTGATTTCTCTATGGGCTTCGTGAAATCGAAGGTGGAGTCGTCGGAGGTGTCCACCCACCGTACGAATTCCCATCCCCCTTTGGTAGGGGTGGCGGGTATGCTCCCGTAAGCCTGTTTGAACGAGCTGCCCCGAGGCACTTTTACGGTAAGGTCGTCGGTTTTTGCATCGTTGAAAGAGACGCGGACCTCGTAATCGGCTTCAACGAATGTTCCTGTGACGGTTGTGCTTTTCTCGATCTTTGTGGTTAGCCAATCGAACTCTTTCCCTGCTTCATCGTGCCATTTCAGGGTGAACCCTTGCGCCTCTTTTGACTCAATGAGCTTTGCCAGGGGCTGTTTGCCCGATTCGTCTGCCATATAAGCGGGGTTGGTACCAACGGGTTGCCCTAAGGTGAAATCGGTTCCAGCAACCAGGGTGGGTAGCGCTCCTGTATATCCTTCAACTTGAATGACGACGGTTGCTAGCTGCCCAGAGGTGTTTCCTGCCTGTGCCCAGCGGGGTGCGGCTGCTGAAGCAACAAGAAAACATGCCAGGGCAGCGACAAAGACGCACAGTAGTAAACGGTGATTTGCAGATGGGATTATCCATTCGCTGGTGCTTTTGCGGGGAAATCTTGTTTGGTGGAAGGCATCCCCTATGTGTTGCCTTGTGGGCGTGATGCGGTCTGTTGGTTTGTCGCCAATGCGCCGCATGCGCGCAGCGGCACGATTCTTTGCTTTCATGATGCAGCCTTTCCTTGCGGTGTTGCTTGCCGCAAGTGTTGCAGCCGTTGCTTAAGAACATGCGAAGCGCGTGAGAAAATTGTGCGAAAGCGGTGCGAAATATAGGGGAAACCATGAAAAGGTTACGCGACCGTTAAATCATCGATCTCGAAAATATCTATTCTTATCAGGTGATATGCAACGAATACCGAAATATCTTATTTCTCCGATATGAATTATGGAATTAATACTTGACAATACCTACGGGGTTAGTAGGATTTGGAGTCAAGAAAAGGACTTCCTTCGAGGTTTCAAAGCTCAAGTTTGGTATTGCTTCGGTAAGGCAACGCAGTTTGCCGGCGAGCTAAAGGCCCGAAGGCGATTTGCCGTAAATGCGGCAGAAAGAAGGAATCATGGCAGTGTACAAGAGCGTTTCCGAGCTTATCGGCAATACCCCGTTGGTAGAACTCTCTAACTACGAGAAGAACCACAACCTGAATGCAACTATCATCGGCAAGGTCGAACTGTTCAATCCCGCCGGCTCCATTAAAGACCGCATTGCCAAGGCAATGATCGATCAGGCGGAAGCCGACGGCAAGATCGATGCAGACACCGTGTTTATCGAGCCCACTTCAGGCAACACCGGTATTGGCCTTGCTGCTATTGCTGCCGCTCGCGGCAATCGCATTATCATCACCATGCCTGAAACGATGAGCGTTGAGCGCCGCAATCTTATGAAGGCTTACGGCGCTGAACTGGTTCTCACCGATGGCGCCAAGGGCATGAAGGGCGCAATCGCTCGCGCTGCCGAACTAGCCGAGGAAATTCCGAACTCCTTCATTCCCAGTCAGTTCACCAATCCCGCCAACCCCGCCGTTCATGAGGCAACTACTGGTCCCGAAATTTGGGAGGCAACCGAGGGCAAAGTGGACATCCTGGTTGCTGGTGTAGGTACTGGCGGAACGGTTTCCGGTACGGGCGCATATCTGAAGAAACAGAACCCCGAGGTCAAGGTTGTTGCCGTGGAACCTGCCGGATCCCCGGTTCTTTCGGAAGGCCATCCGGGCGCTCACAAGATTCAGGGTATCGGCGCGGGATTTGTTCCTGATACACTGAATACCGAAATATATGATGAAGTTATCACCATCGCTGACGAAGAAGCTTTCGAGGCCGGCCGCGAGCTTGCTGCAAAGGATGGCTTGCTGGTGGGAATTTCCTCAGGCGCTGCTGTTGCTGCCGCTACCAAGCTCGCTCAGCGCCCCGAAAACGCTGGCAAGGTCATCGTCGCTATCCTCCCCGATACGGGTGAGCGTTATCTCTCTACGGCGATGTTCAACTTCGAGTAAGATCCGAGCAGGCGTCTTGACGCACTGCTCTGGCAAGTGAGGCATGAATGTCCTACGAGCAAGAGAACAAACAGGCACTGGTCGCTTACTTCAATGAGGGCGCGAAGGGGGACAAACCCCTTGGCGCCCTTGGCGTTGAAGTGGAGCACTTCGTGGTTACCGCCGAAGGCGAACATCCCGTATCGTACGCTGGAGGCGAAGGGGAATTTGGCGTTCGTGATGTGCTGGCGCATTTGGCCGACGCTTATCCGCAGCATACCCATGGCCTTGAGGGCGACTTAATCGGACTCGCTAGTGATGAGGCCTCCATTACGCTTGAGCCTGCTGCTCAGCTTGAAATAAGCATCGCTCCATATTCGTCTATCGGTCAGATCCTCCGTGTGTACAGTGAATTCCGCTCTAAAGTTGATCCGTTTTTGGCGGAGCACGGATGTAAGCTGGTTACCAGCGGTTATCATCCTACAGCGCGTGCGCTTGAGCTTACGCTTATTCCGAAACAACGCTACCGGTTCATGAACACCTATTTCATGGAAATCGGTACGCATGGTGAACGCATGATGCGTGCTTCTGCCTCCACGCAAGTTTCGGTGGATTATCGCGATGAAGCCGATGCCATTCGCAAAATGCGTATTGCCCAGGCGTTGGCGCCCATCTTTGCAAGTGTCACCGACAACACTGCGGTGTTCGAGGCGGAGCCTGCGCCCCGATTGGCGCGATTTGCCCTATGGCGCAACGTGGACAACGATCGATGCGGTTCGGTGCCAGGTCTTTTCAGCGAAGGCTATGGCTTTGCGGACTATGCCGATTGGATTCTTCGCACGTGCCCTATTTTCGTTACGCGCCCTTCCGCCGATGATCCTGCGGGGCCAAATTTGCGTGCGGTGTATGGGCAGTCTGCCTATGAAGCCTACGGTGATGCTCCCATGACCCGCGCCGATATCGAGCACGTGCTCTCTATGTTTTGGCCCGACGTGCGCTTGAAGAACTTTGTGGAAATTCGCCCAGCCGATTCGTTGCCTGCACCGCTTATGGCGGGATATGCGGCGCTTGTCAAAGGCATTTTCTATTCCGAGCGCTCTCTTTGCGCGATCGAGCAGGCATTTGGGGCAACGGAAGGCGTGTGGCTCTTGAACGATAGCAGCGCCAATCAGGCACTGGAAGCCATTCAACGTCATGGTGCCGAAGCGGTTATCTACAGCAAAACGCTTGCTGAATGGCAAGAACTTATCTTCGAAGTTGCAGATGAAGCGCTCAATGAAGAGGATGCAGCTCATTTACACGACCTAGTGTCATTTGCCCGCAGCAGACGATAGCCCGTATGTCGGCATATTCGCCGTGCTATTATGGTCTTATTCCTATATGATTACAGGTTGTTTTGTGCATTGCCCGTTGCTTCGGGCTAATGCATTGATGATGTTTACCATTCTGTCAGGAGGCATCAATGAAGATATCTACCAAAGGGCTCTATGCAGTGCGCTTCATGGTGTTTTTGGCGGGGCATGGCGGTACGGAGCCGGTGCCATTGAAGGAAATCGCTGAGGCTACCAGCATTTCGCGTAAGTACTTGGAGCAAATTGCTTCGAGCTTGGCGGCGGCGCAGCTGGTTCGTAGCGCTCGCGGTGCTTCGGGAGGTTATCGTCTTGCGCGCAGTGCCATGAACATTACCATGCTCGACGTGCTCACCGTAACGGAGGGCTCGCTTGCGCCCGTTGATTATCTCGATGAGCTTTCCGGGGAAGCGTCTCCCGGTGAATCGTGCTATGAGATCTTCGTTTGGAAGGGTCTGCACGATTTGGTAAAGGGTTACCTGGGCGGTATTTCTTTGCAGGAGGTGGTGGATCGTTCCTCCCAGCTTGCGATAGATAGCTACACCATCTAGTAATAAAAAGCGGCTGGCTTGTTTGCGCTGGCTTGCAGGAAGGGAACGTCATGACGGTAGCGAATGGAAGTGCTGGTAAGATTTCGCACCTGCCTGTCATCGGCATCGTTCCTTCTCAGAACACCTCCGAAAAGATGGTGAGTTTTCCCGAGCGCTATGCTGACGCCATTATCAAGGCTGGCGGCGCTCCCTTGCTGCTGCCACTTTCGGGCAACTCCCATATATACGAAACGCTTTTCCCTTTGATAGATGGTTTTGTTCTTACCGGTGGCAATGACATCGATCCAGCTCGCTATGGTGCTATTCGCGATAGCGGTAAAATCGACGAGCATACGCCTGAGCGTGAAGAACTTGAGTACTTGATTTTGAGCTATGCGTATCGCTTTGATTTACCGTTGATGGGCATCTGCCGAGGCATGCAGATGATAAATGTGTGCTTGGGAGGCACCTTATTCCGAGATTTGGGAGACCAGTTTTCCGGTGTGGCAAGAAAGGGCATTAACGACGATAAAGACGTTTTGCCTCAACTTGCGCATTGGCAGCCAAAGCCCTATAGCGAGCCCACCCATCCAGTAACCATTCTGCCTAACTCCAAATTAGGGAAGTTGCTGGGCGTGCAGAATATCATGGTAAATTCTATGCATCATCAGGGAGTATGTGATCTCTCGACGCGTGTTGATGCTGTGGCATATGCGCCCGATGGCCTGGTTGAGGCCATAGAGGTGCGTGACAAGAGCTTTATGATCGGAGTGCAGTGGCACCCTGAGTTTTTCACGGGGCGCCATCGCATGGAATGCGTATTCGATGCGCTTATCGAGGCAGCGGCGCAGGGTCATGCCCATTGCGGTGAACGTGGCAGCGTTGCTATTACGCGCAGTGAACCTGCGGGCATTCAGGCGCAATGGCCCGAAATTACGTTTGCGGATTGCATCTGATTGGTCTATAAATGGTCAAACCCTCTGCAGGCTGCTTTGCTTTCGCGCATGCTGCTTACCTTGCGATATGAGAATACAGACGTACGCGTTGCTCGAATTCTTGGAGCGAGATCCCCTGGGCATTGCTGATGCGGATGGCAAGGTAGTGGGCATTGTCTTTGATAGCGTAGATCATTTCCTCTGGGAAAGAAGAGCCTTCGAGCTTTCCCTCGCGATAGAGATAATCGATAACACCGATCAGGCCGCTAATGGAATACTCAATGATAATCCGCGCATTGGTGGTGAGTTCCTCCTCGTCACAGAGTATGGTTTGCCACATGCTGGCTATGATGGTGCGGATTTTCAATGCCACGCATTCTTGGCCGCAGCGCTTCATCACAAGGCCAAAGCGCTGTGTACGCTGGGGCAGTAGCATTTCCGTCAGCGCTTTGCTGTCGTTGCTGAGCATATAGAAAATGCCAAGTGGAAGGCCCTTGCTGTTAAGCAGCTCTTCCTCGATGACGGTGCACAGCAGCGCGTCGAGCGATTCGTAGTGGTAGTAAAACGTACCACGGTTGCAGTGGGCCTTTTGGGTGACCATATTCACCGTGATGTGCTTCAGGTTATTTTGCTCAAGCAATTCCCAGAATGCGTTTTTGATGCGTTCTACCGCAGCGGGTTCCTGTTGGTCTTTGCGGGGTCGTGCCATGATGGGCTCCTTCGTTGTGGGGCGATACGGGTTATGGCTCGTCCGCTAGGACGTGCGAGGTTTGCGCGCGTTCATGATGAGCATTTGCAGGCGGTTTTCGATGTTGGCGAAGCTAACGTCGGGATCGAAGTCGAGGGGCAGAATCTGCGCATCGGGGTACAGCTCCTTCAGGCGTTTCGATATACCGCGGCCCACTACGTGGTTGGGAAGGCACCCGAAGGGCTGCAGGATAACGAACGCGCGGCAGCCCCGTTTTGCGTGGTGCAGAATCTCTGCGGGAATTAGAACGCCCTCACCGGCATCGAAGGTGTGGTGAATGATAGGGTCGCTTGCCTGCACCAATTCGGGCATACGGCACGGCGGTGTATACAGCGGGTGCGCCTTGGCAATTTTGTCGGTAGCATCATGCGCCAACTTGAAGAAGGCGTCGGATATCGAATTGTTCAGCTTGATGGGAAGCGGGCGATGCACCTTGTATTCACGTTGCTGAGATCGCTGGTAGAAGTACGTTTTGCGAATAACATCGGTCATGCGTGCTTCGATGATCTCCAACCCGTTGTTTTCCAAATACAGCTCCATATCGTGGTTTGCGCCTGGATGGAAATTCAAGAGGTACTCGCCCACGATCAGCACAGTGGGGCGCGGCTTGCTTCGGTCGTATTTCACGGAAAGCATCGAAGCAATAGCTTTTTTGAAGCCCTTCTTCATGCCCCCGATACCGCCTTGGCGCAAGCCGCCTATAACGGCATCGATAGATTTATCGAATGCTGCATCGGCGCTGCCAGGTTCCAGCTCGTAGGGACGTATCTTGCGCAGCAGCTCTTCCAGCGCGTCGATCATGGGCAAGCCGAATGCAATTTGCATAGCGGTTTTTAGATTCATCTTGAAACCAGGATGAACATTATGAGCGTCTTCCGCATCGTTGGTGATGATGGGAACTTGAGGATAGCCTGCATCGTCGAGCGCTTTACGCAGTAGCGCAGCGTAGTGAGTAAGACGGCAGTCACCGATGTACTTGCCGGTGGCAATAGCAACCTTGTCGGGGTCGTATTTGCCCGATTCAAGTGCCGCCAGCGCTTCGCCGATCACGATTTGGGCTGGGAAGCAGATGTCGTTATGGACATAGCGTTTCCCCAGGTAAATTGCGCGTTCACGGCCAATAGGAAGAGAAACGGTGTTCAGACCCTGATTGGCAAACGCCGCTGCCATAAGTTGGCTAAAAGCGTGCGAGGTATTGGGAACCAATACCGTTTTGGTGGCAGCGTCTTCCTTGGTGAATTTCTGCGGATAGGGATCGGCGAGCTTTTCTCCTGTGGCGCGAGCTAGGGCCTCGTCGATTTTGCGTTCGAATGCGGCTGTGCAGGCTGCGCATTGCGAGGGTTCGCAGCTCTGTGTGCTGCCGCAGCAAGAGGCATTCAAGCTTCCCTGTCGATTTGCATCGATAGCATAGGCTGTCTGATCAGGTGTTGCTGCTTTTTCTTTTTCGCGACGCTCGTTGACCGTTTCGATAAACGAGCGAACGCGGATACCTAAGGGTCCGCGAATGTCGCTTTCGTCCACCTTGAGCACCAGTGGTGTTTTGTCGCTGATCTCTTTCATCAGACGGATGATCTCGTCGGAGAGATACGCATCGTGGCCGCAACCGAAGCTTACTATCTGCACATATTCCATGTTGGGGCTTTGTGCTGCCAAGGTTGCCGTTGAAAGCATGCGGGCGTGGAAGTTGTTCGCAATGTCGATCAGGCTGTTCTGGAGCGGTACTTGCGTGGCGCCTGGAACGGAATCGGCGGTGATGACGGGAATGCCGTGCTCGGTAAACAACGTTGGCAGTTCGTGGTTGACCAAGTCGTCGTTATGGTAGGGACGTCCTGCAAGCACCACAGCGTAGGTGCCTTCGTTGCGGGCATGAGCCAGCACTTCGGCGCCGCGCTGCTGAAGGGCAGCGCTGAACGATGCCTGCGCGTTACGCGCCTGTTCAAGGGCGGCTAACGTTGCTTTCTCGGGAATTTGGAAGGTTTCCTTGAAGTACTTCACCAGCTGGTTGGTACAGTCCTCTTCTGTGAACCAATGGAACATCGGGTTATCGAAGGGGATATCCCAACGACGGCTGGGGTTGTCGGAATTCTGCACCACCAGGGCGTATCCCTTAACCACGGCGCACATTGACTGGCTGTCCTTCGAGGTGTTTTCAGAGGGTACCGTGGTAACGATTGGCATGAAAATGCGGTCGACGCCCTGTTTGTGCAGATCGCGAAGGTGGCCATGAACCAGTTTCGCGGGGAAGCATACGGTGTCGGACGTGACGGCAGAAAGGCCGTTTTCGTAGATGGCGCGTGTTGATTTATGGGAGAGCTTTACGGTAAAGCCTAGCGCTTGCAGCAGCGTTTTCCAGAAAGGCATGCTATCCCAGAAGAACAGTACGCGCGGAATGCCCAAGGTTATTCCTTGGGAAGGCATAACGGGAGTACAGGGCCAATCTTTGAATAGCAATTGCTCTCGTTCGTTGTACAGGTTCGGCACGTTTTCCATGGTCCGGTTTGCTTCACGTATTTGCTCACGTACTTTTGTGTCGGAAAGTTCGCCTACGATTTCGCCCTTAGTGCAGCGATTGCCGGTAATCCATGAAGTGCCATTGGAAAACGTGATGCGTGTGCGGTTGCAGCGGTTTGAACAGAACGGGCAGATCAGATTCGTTTCCTGCGAATAGCTAAAAGATTCCAGGGCATCCCAGCCGATAAAGGTAGAGGTTCGGTTTGCTTGCTCGCTTTCGCGGGCGATAAGTGCTACGCCTATAGCTCCCATAAGGCCAGGATAGGGCGCTCGAGTTACCTCTTGGCCAACGTATTGTTCGAATGCGCGCAGTACTGCGTCGTTCAGGAACGTGCCACCTTGGACCACGATGTGGTCGCCGAGCTTTTCTAGGTTGGAAACACGAATTACCTTGGTGAATACGTTTTCGATGATAGAGCGGCACAGACCCGCCATGATATCGTTTGGGTTCTTGCCGTTCTTCTGTTCGGTTACGATGCTGCTGTTCATGAACACCGTGCAACGGCTTCCCAGATCGGCGGGTGCGTTTGACTCGAAGGCAGCGCTGGCAATGCTTTTGGTGGGGATGTTCAACGTGGATGCGAAGCTTTCGAGGAACGATCCGCAGCCAGAAGAGCATGCCTCGTTTACTACAACATTGGTGATAACGCCGTTGTCGATCCAGATTGCCTTCATGTCTTGACCGCCAATATCCAGGATGAATGAGGCATTGGGGTCGAATTGCTGAACCGCGCGCGAATGGGCAACCGTTTCAACGGTGTGGCAATCGGCGCCAAGGGCGTTGGCGAACAGCATTTCGCCGTATCCGGTGGTACCACACCCTGCAACTTCAAGCTCGCATCCAGCATCTTGGTATCGTTTGTGCAAGGTGCGCAGTGCTTCCACGGCGACATCAATAGGTTCGCCTTCGTTGGAGGCATAAAACGAGTCGACGAGTTCACCTCCTTTGTTGAGCAGGGCGAACTTAGTGGTGGTGGACCCGCAGTCCACGCCAAGGTATACGCGGAGTGTTTTAGGAAGGTTTCCCTGTTCAAGTGCGGTCTTTGTTTGGGGCAGCTGATGGCGTTCGTTGAAGACGGCACGTTCTGCGTCGGTTTTGAAGAAAGGCTTGCCAGCATAGGCGCTTTGCGACGCGGCGCTGCCTGCCGCATCGTCTATGACCACGATGTGAGCCTCTTCCAGCGTCTTGATTGCTTGGGAAGGAACGAGGCGTGCCTGACGGCCGGCGAAGAGCTCTTCCAGGGCAAGCGCTGCGCCCACTGCAACGATGGTTTCGGGGTGATCGGGAATGATGATGTCTTTCCTGCCCAGCTCAAGGCGCTCGGCAAAAACGGCAATCAAACGTGGGTTGAAGGTGAGGGGTCCGCCTTCGAATACAACAGGAGCCTCGATTTCCAGGCCCTGAGCCAAGCCGCCGATGGTCTGCTTGGCGATAGCGTGAAACGAAGATAGGGCGATATCGGCCTTCGGCACTCCTTGGTTGAGCAGGGGTTGAATATCGGTTTTTGCGTATACACCACAGCGGCCGGAAACGTTGTGGACGGCTTTTCCCTGTTGAGCGAGGTCGTTGAACTGTTCGGTGGGCACCTTAAGAAGTGTGGCGATTTCATCGATGAAGGCGCCTGTGCCGCCTGCGCAGCTTCCGTTCATGCGCATATCGGCAACTGACAGGCGGTTTGCCTCATTGTCGAATTTGAAGAAGATCATCTTCGCATCTTGGCCGCCGAGTTCGATGGCGGTGCGCGCGGTAGGATAATTCGCGCCTACTGCAAGGGAGTTGGCCACAACTTCCTGCACATAGGGCAGGTTCAGGGCTTCAGCTAAAGCCGCACCGCCTGAACCGCACAAGGCGGCGCGCATGGGAATACCTTCGAACCGCTGGTCCAATTCGGCAAGCAAGCTCTTCAAGCAGTTTGCCTGCTGGGCATGATGGCGTACGTAGCGGCGCATGAGCATTTCATGGGACGCTGCATCCATAACGGCTATTTTCGCCGTTGTGGACCCAACATCTATACCTACAAGGAGTTGCGATGATTGGTTGTTCTGCACGGGTGAAGCCACGATAGTAAAAACTTCTTTCTAACTAAAACAACCCTGTCGAGCAGGGCATAGTTAGTTTACCCAACAAAATGTTCAATTAAAACAGACATTTGAGCTAACTCCATTTATTTTTCGTTGTTGTGGATTTGGTTTCGATCGATTGCGCAGCCGCGGGGATCCTCCTCTCTTGCGCCTTGAATGTCCCGTTTTCCTGAAACACGTTCAAGCCGCTGAAAAGCCGATATAATAGAGGACAGGGATCACAATCTACCTTGCTGAAATGGAGGGGTCATCATGGCTACTGAATTCGAAAAGGGTTTCCGCGATATTTTCCTGGCAGGCGTTGGCGCTATGGCCATCACTGGCGAAAAGGCGAAGGAAGTGCTCGATACCCTTATTGAAAAGGGCGGCGTTACAGTTGAGCAGGGTAAGGACATCAACCGCGAATTGCAGCATAAGGCAACTGAAACCGTTGCCAAGGTTCGCGAGGAAAGCATTGCCGCTGCGATGAAAACCATGAGCGCCGAAGAGCGTGCCGAGTTTGCTGCAACTGTTGCTAAGCTTGCCGCAGAGCCCGCTGCCGAGGAAGCCGAAGAGGCGCCTGCAGGGGAAAAGGCGGAATAGCCCCGCATGCTCAGAACGTGGCAGGGTGCTCCTGCCACGTTCTTTTTATATAGGGGCGAAACCCCTGGTTTATTTGGTCGGTAGTACGTTCTGGGGCAAGTTTCAAAGGCGGCTGCCTTTGCGGTTGCTCGTTTCGTCCCTATAGCGCAAAACGCGTCCATCTATTTGTTCCGATGCCGGTTGGCCCATTAGAGGAATTTCATGAACGAAAACACCTTGCTCAAACGTTTTTTTGAAGACGGTATCGAATTCGATCCCGATAAGCAGTTTGGTTTAAGCCATAAGGTCCGCATACGTCGTATACGCGAAATCGTGCTGCTTATGCGTAAGCATCACGTTATGGACGGTCTTTCGCCTACGGAGCTGCGTGACATCCTTGTTGATTTGGGGCCAAGCTTCATCAAGATAGGCCAGATGCTCTCCCTTCGTTCGGAGATCTTGCCGCAGGCGTATTGCGATGCGCTTTCCGACTTGCAGATGGACTGCGACCCTATGCCATTCGACGAAACGGTAGCGGTGCTTCGGGGCATTTATGGTGATAAGTTCGACGCGATATTCAAGGAAATTGATCCGAAGCCATTGGGAAGTGCCTCTATGGCGCAGGTTCACCGCGCGGTTTTGACAAACGGTGACGAAGCAGCCGTTAAAGTGCAGCGTCCTGGCGTGCGCACTACCATGGCCCAGGACATCGATGTGATGCGCGCGGTTGCCAAGCAAGCTTCGCGTTTCATGAAAGATAATCAAATGCTCAATCTGCGTGATGTAGTGGAAGAGCTGTGGGTTACGTTCCTGGAGGAAACCGACTTCTTGAAAGAAGCGCGCAACTTGGAAGAGTTTGCGTTGCTTAACAAAGACGTGGTGTACATTTCCTGTCCGAAGCCCTATATGGAGTATTGCACTGAAGAAGTCTTGGTCATGGAATACGTTGATGGCATTTCCATCCGTGACACGAAGCGTCTGCTTGAAAATGGCTACGACCTGGAAGAAATTGGCGTAAAGGTTATGGACAATTACGCCACGCAGATTATGGAGCATGGCTTTTTCCATGCCGATCCTCATCCTGGAAATATCCTGGTTAAGGACGGCAAGGTAATCTACATCGACTTGGGCATTATGGGGCGCTTATCTGTTCGTGATCGCGGCGGTTTTAAGCGGATCGTTGAAGCGGTAGGGTCAAAGAACTCCGCTGAACTGAAAGACGCCCTCATCACGTTTTCCGTAGCGCATGATATGAATGCCATCGATCATCCGCGCTTCTTGGCGGAGCTCGATAACGTTTTGGAAAGCTACGGTTCAACCGACGTTGCCGATATTGATATTGGTGCTTTGTTGGGTGACATCATGGTGCTTACGCGCCAGTGCAAGGTTACCTTGCCCGCTTCGGTTACCGCTGTTTCGCGTGGCATCATTACCATGGAGGGCTCGCTGCAGGATTGTCTGGCAAATGCCAATATTGTCGACATCATCAATGGACATCTTCAACGTTCTAAAAACATCAAGACGGAGATCGAGAATCAAACAAGAGATTTGCTGATTTCGTTGAATTCGGCAACTCACAGCCTTATTAAAGCTGCCGAGTACTCAGGGGACACGCTTCACATGCTTTCGCGCGGTCAACTGAAAGTGAATATGGAAATGCTTAGTTCCCCCGAGCCGTTGTACAAGGTCGGGCGTATCATGAACCGCCTTGCCATGAGTTTGGTGATTGCCGGCTTGCTGGTAAGTGGCAGCCTTATTATTGCGGTAGATATGCCGCGTTTATTTGGGATGCCCGTCCTTTCTCTTGTCGAGCATGTTTCTGCGTTCGTCCTTTCGGTTTGGCTTGTGTGGGACATGTTCCGCAGAACAAGATAGAGCTGTTCGAAGCGCCTTTTCGCCGCATGGGTTATTGATTGATGCGGCAGGTCCGATTGCCGGAATTGGCTGATGGATGGGCTCTGAGCGATCACGCTGTTGCCGTGGACGGCGTGCATTCGCCTTTGTGCTAGCAGATTGACATTTCCCTGTAATGATGTCGGTGGGGCAGCTCGGGTACAATGCTGTCAATGGTTATGCCTACGAAAGGGGCTTTTGATGAATCCTGACTCTCGTGTTGTTCGGGGAGTAAGTATCGCAGCTATCGTTTTGTCTGCTTTGGGTATTTTGGGTGGCTTGGTGATTGCCTTGTTTATGGGAATCGCTTCGACTTCCTTGAATGATCCCGCTGTGGTCAATGCTCTTATCTCGGAGCTGGAATCGTCAAGCACCTCCTCGGCGTTTGATGGCTCTTCGTCGTATTCGTCATACGATTATTCCGGCATGACCCAGGATGAAACCATGGCTGTTGCTTCTGCAAGCATTTTCTTAATGGTGGGTTTGAGCTTGGGGTATGTGCTTTGCAAGGTTGTCTGCCTGGTTGCGGGCATCATTGCTTTGCGCAACTGCAACAACCCCGCTAAATTGGGCAGTGCCTTCGGCTGGTCTATCGCCGCTGCTATTGTGAGTTTTTTGGTCGGTGGCATGATCTCTATGGTGCTGTTCATCGTTTCGGCGGTGTTCGTCAGTCGCGTTCGCAGAGCCTATGCAGCTGCACCAATGGGGGCCTACGGTTACCAACAGCCCCAGCAGTACCAGCAGGGGTTTCAGGTTCCGCAGCAGCCTGTGAATCAGCAGGTGCCTCCGCAACCGCAGCAGCCGATGCAAGGTCAGGCTCCGGCTGCGCCTCAAGCTCCAGCAGCCCAGCAGCCAGCAGCTGCACCCCAGGCCCCATCGGCCCCGCAGGCCCCGGCCGCCCCGCAGCCTCCTGCTCAAAATGACCAGGGCGAAGATTCCAAGCAGCAATAATCTTGAGCAAAACAAAAAGCGCCGGCATCAAGCCGGCGCTTTTTTAATGCTTTCGTTTCAATTGCCTTCGGGGCTTATTGCTTCCAAACCTCTTCGGCGACGTTTTTGATGAGTGCGATCTTTTTCCACTGATCCTCAGGCTCAATGATGTTGCCCTCTTCGGTGGACGAGAAGCCACACTGGGGGCTGATGCAGAGGTTGCGTAGTGGAACGTACTTGGCCGCCTCTTCAATGCGATGCTTCAGATCGGTCGGGTCTTCCAGGGCGCCGTCTTTGGAGGTAACCAGGCCGAGGACCACCTTCTGATCTGCAATATGGTGCAGTGGTCCGAAATCGCCCGCGCGTTCTGAGTCGTACTCTAGGAAGAAGCCGTCAACCTTCAAATTGGGGAACAGGATTGGCGCTACGGGGTCGTATCCGCCGGAAGAGAACCATGTGGAACGGAAGTTGCCGCGGCAGATGTGAATGGTGACGGCCAGATCTTCGGGCTTGTCGCGCAAGGCCTCGTTAATCAGGTTAACGTAGTCGCGCTCCAGTTTGTCCAGGTCGAAGCCGCGTGCTTCATAAGCAGCGCGCTTGTTCGGGTCGCATAGCTCGCCCCAGGAAGTGTCGTCGAACTGCAGGTAGCGACAGCCTGCATCGTAGAACGCCTGGACTGCTTTGCGGTACGCGGCGGCAATGTCTGCAAACAAGAGCTCTTCGTTGTTCTCGTAGCGAGCGATGGGCGTGTAATTCTCTTCGCGCACGCAGCAAATGAGGTGAAGCATGGTGGGGGAAGGAATGGTTTGCTTGACCAGCGTGCCACCTGCAACGCTGTTGGTGAAGGCAAAGTGCTTCAGGAAGGGGTGCTCACCGAAGTCAACCTTGTCGGTAATGACGACGGTCTTCGATTTCGGCTGATGGCCCTTGAAGTGAACCGACCAATGCTTTGCCCCTACCTCTTCGCAGCCAAGAAGCTCGGTAAGGAAGTCCAAATGCCACATGGAGCGGCGGAACTCGCCGTCGGTTACTGCGTGAAGGCCGGCGGCTTTTTGCTGAGCCACCAATTTCTTGATAGCTTCGTTTTCGACGGCTTCGAGCTCGTCGTGGGAAATGGCGCCTTCAGCGAATTGGGCGCGTGCGGTCTTGAGCTTTTCGGGGCGCAGGAAGCTGCCTACGATGTCGTAATGAAACGGTGCAGCGGTATCGGACATAGGGGTTTCTCCTTCAAGTTGGCTAGGCACAACTGCCGTATTTACATGGGGTTTCGGGGCGAATTTGATGGTGCCCTTTGCACTTCATCGATTATAGGGGTGCTGCACCCTGTGTGGTTATAGGCATTGTTTCTAGCGAGTTATAGGCGGTTGGGGACGTGGCATGGTTCGCGGTTCGGGTGCGAATTGGCTACTTGCCAGGTTTTGTCAAAAAAAATGAGCCCCTTCGATAAGAAGGGGCTCGGCCTTGGAGAAGGTATGTTGGGGCAATGGGCTAGTCGAGTTTTGCGAAAGCCTGCTCGAGGTCCCAAATGATGTCATCAGCGTTTTCGGTGCCAATGGAAAGGCGGATAGTAGAAGGCGTGATGCCCTGATCGGCCAGTTCGGCTTCGGTGAGCTGGGAATGCGTGGTAGAGGCAGGGTGGATTACGAGACTCTTAACGTCTGCCACGTTTGCCAGCAAGGAAAAGATCTGAAGGTTGTCAATGAACTTCCAAGCTGCTTCCTTGCCGCCTTCGATTTCGAACGTGAAGATGGAAGCTCCTCCGTTGGGGAAGTACTTCTGGTACAGCTCGTGGTCGGGATGGTCGGGCAGGCTGGGATGGTTAACCTTGGCAACATGGGGGTTGTTCAGGAGGTATTCCACAACCTTTTTGGTGTTTTCCACATGGCGGTCTACGCGCAGGGAAAGCGTTTCAGTGCCTTGCAGAAGGATCCATGCATTGAAGGGGGAAATGCAAGGTCCTTCGTCGCGCAGCAGGATGGCGCGAATGTAGGTTACGAAGGCGGCAGGACCTACGGCATCTGCGAAGGAAACACCGTGATAGCTGGGGTTGGGGGCGGCGATAGGGGCGTACTTGCCGCTTGCCTTCCAGTCGAAGTTGCCACCATCGACGATTACGCCACCGAGGGAAGATCCATGGCCGCCGATGAACTTCGTCGCGGAGTGAACAACGATGTTAGCGCCATGCTCAAGGGGGCGGAACAGGTAGGGAGTACCGAAGGTGTTGTCGACCACAACGGGCAAGCCGTGCTTCTTTGCGATTTCGGAAATTGCGTCGATGTTGGGGATGTCGGAGTTGGGGTTGCCTAGGGTTTCCAGGTAGATGGCCTTGGTGTTTTCCTTGATGGCACCTTCAACCTCTGCGAGATTGTGGGCATCGACGAAGGTGGTCTCAACGCCGAATTGGGAAATGGTGTGCTCCAGGAAATTGAAGGAGCCGCCGTAGATGGTCTTCTGCGCCACGATGTGGTCGCCGGCTTGGGCAAGTGCCTGAATGGTAAGGGTGATTGCCGCAGCGCCGGATGCTACCGCCAGGCCAGCAACGCCGCCTTCAAGAGCAGCGATGCGATCTTCGAAGACGCCCTGGGTGGAATTGGTAAGGCGACCGTAGATGTTGCCTGCGTCCGCCAGGCCGAAGCGGTCGGCGGCATGCTGGGAGTTGCGGAAAACATAGCTGGTGGTTTGGTAGATCGGCACGGCGCGGGAATCGGAGGCGGGGTCTGCTTCTTCCTGGCCTACATGGAGAGCCAAGGTGTCGAACTGGAATTCATGATCGGGGTTGTTTACGAACTGGCTCATTGCGAGTTCCTTTCTGTATGGGGAAGCGTTTTTCGTTTGCGTGTTTGCTAGCAGAACGAAGTAAACAGCTTGAATTCCTGTGGGTCAATGGGAAAAGTAGGTTTTAGCAATCTGTATATCGGATAACAGGGATTAAGCACACTCTATAGCGGCTTTGACCTGGGGTAATGAAGAAAATCAAGAGGCTTTTCGGGTTGATTTGGTCAACTGGAAGCATGGGGAGAATGCAGTGAAAAGGCGTTTCGAAACACGGTTGAAACAAATCAGAGGGCTCTACGGATCAAGGCGTTTGGTGCTTGAGGCCACAGATTGCTGGCGCCAAAACTAGTGGCGGCTACTGCTGCTACTGTCTGCGCAACGAGTTGTCGGGGATGCGTTCCTGCATTTCGGTGATATTGCCCCAAAGGCGTTTAGGCATGAAGCTACGTTGCAATTCGGGGTTGTAACGGTCTTTGATGGATACGGCGTCGTAGAAGCGTTTCCAGGCATCTGCCATAAGCGCTTCGTCTGTGGTTTCCTCGGGCAGTGTGAGCGAGTCGCTTTTTACTAGAGTCCATGCGCCGTTGTGCGAAACCCCAGCGATGCCATGTGCTTCGTCAAAGATGATAAAGGGCTGCGTATTGAAGCGCGCGGAAAACCAATCCATGAGGATGGGGACCACATTCGCCTTGGGGTTACAGGCGGCAAACCACACGCCGCCTTGCATTTCACGGAATCGTAGAAACTGCATCATGTAGTGTCGTTCGTTCATTACGAATCGGTGCAGTTTCACCATCGGCTCCACGCAGGGGTGGGCAATTTGCCCGAGTACATTAGCCTTTTCCCTCATGGCGTAGCGCACGAAAGAACAAATTGCTGTACCTTTATCGGGCTCATCGGAAAGGAACGCCACTCCAATGGCGCTGAAAGTGCTGCGGCCGCAATCGCGGCACAGGCCGTCTTTTACGCGCTGGGCTATGGCGGGGCTAGTGGGAATGGTTATCGGTTGCTGTCCTAGGCGCAGCTGTAGGTTTTCTTCTGTGACGATTTCGCTTGGGACGAGCTTTTGGCGATATGTTTCGAATATGGCGCATAGCAGGCCCTCTAGAGTGCCGTCATAGATGAATGCATAGGAGCTGTCCCGTTTGGGATAGGGCATCACGCGCCCCATCCCGGAAGTGAGGAAACGGTACTTGTTTCTATTTTTCCACTCTGTGCATTGGGCAGATTCAAGCGCGTGGAGAACGCGGGTTGCGCTTCGGTTTTTGCTTGAGGCTGTAAATCGAATATGCTCATTTGGCCTGGTGCAACCTTAGCGCTACGGCTGCCGTGTTTGCCGCCGTTTATGGGCGCGGCAAGCTTGGCGCGCAAAGCGTTTGGGTTGAATTCGGCGTCGCACCCCTGGTACTTTCCTGCGCAAGTTATGAAGTAACGGGCCCGCTTGAAGGCGATGCCGAGTTTGCGCAGCTCTGGTTCGCGTAAGCAAGTACTGCGTCGTGCACGGATGATGTTTCGGGCACCGCGCGGGCCAATGCCAGGTACGCGCAGCAGCATTTCAAGGTTGGTGGTATTCACTTCAACAGGGAAAATATCCAAGTTGCTCAGTGCCCAGTTGGCTTTCGGATCAAGCTCGGGGTCTAAAAATGGATGAGCTTCGTCGATCAGTTCAGTTGCATCTAATTTATAGAAGCGCATAAGCCAGTCAGCCTGGTAGAGGCGATGCTCGCGGTTCAGCTGCACGCCGGCATTTGGCAGGCGCTTATCAGCGTTCACGGGTAAGTATGCGCTGAAGAACACGCGCTTCAACGAAAGCGTGCGGTACAGGGCGCTGGAAAGGGCGAGTATTTGGTAATCCGATTCGGGTGTGGCGCCGATTATCATTTGCGTTGATTGCCCAGCAGGGGCAAACGCGCGTGTTTTGCGTGCAATGGGCGCCTGCGAGTAATAGGTGGTGTTGCGGCGCATAAGGGCGCGGGTGTCGCGGTCTTCGGCGATAGAGTTCTTTATCTGCCGCATGGGTGCAATAATATTCTGTTTCGATTTGTCGGGCGCTAACAGTGCCAAGCTTTGGCGCGAAGGCAGTTCCATATTCACACTCATACGGTCGGCTAAATGCCCCAGTTGCTCCACCAATTCAGGAGAGGTGCCAGGCACGGCTTTGGCGTGGATGTAGCCACGGAACTTGTATTCGTTGCGCAGGATTGAAAGAGTGCAAATCATGAGTTCGGTGGTGTAATCGGGGCTTTTGATAACGCCCGAGCTTAAGAATAAGCCCTCTATATAGTTACGACGGTAGAAGCCAATGGTAAGGTCGGCAAGTTCGCGGGGTTTGAAGACCGCGCGGCGCACTTCATTGTCGGCACGGTTTACACAGTAGGCACAGTTGTAGATGCACGCATTGGTCATAAGCACTTTGAGCAGTGTGATACAGCGCCCATCGGCTGTGAAACTATGGCAAATGCCGGCGTCTATCGTGTTACCCAGTTCGCCCTTTTTCGCGGAACGGTTAACGCCTGAAGAAGTACAGGCAACATCGTATTTAGCCGCATCGGCCAGTATTTCCAGCTTAGTTGCAATATCCATACGTACATCCGTTCGTTAATTCAGATCCTAAGGATATGCGAACACTTGTACGCTGTCAAATGGCAGCCTAACACCGCGAATGGCTTTCTTTGTCTTGAAATAGGAGAAAGAAAGGCCGGTAGCCTATTGCAGCAGCCGCGCTGCATGTTTTTTCGCGTTTTGAGCTTGGAAAATGATAAACAGTAAGCAAGCGCGCTTTTCGTAAATGAGCTGATAGGAGGTCGCAATGGGGTTCACGGCAAAGATAACGAGATTCGTTTACGGTACGGTAATCGTTCTAATATTCGTTTTAATTGCTGCTGCTGTCTCTTTTCCGAAAACCGCTTTCGGCGAGGAGAAAATCGAGCTAACGCCAGCGCTAGCTAGCGAAGTGGCTCTTGATTTTAGGGCATCGTTAAATGGAAGCCAGGAGGTGCTCACCGCTGAGCCAATAAAGTTTTTCAACGATTCCGGCCAGGCTATTGGATATATTGTTGAATACCAATTAGCCGACGGAAGTCCAGAGGGCTATGTCGTGCTTGACAATAGCGATGCAAGCCTTTTTTCTGAATGGTCGTTCGAGGATGGGGCTCGTTCCCCGATTTCTTCTTCGCTTGGCGAAATCTCTGTTTACGCGACCAACGGCTCATCGCCTTTTGTAATCAAATCCGCTCCTTTTTCTTATGTCGTATCTATTCCAGATAGAGGCATAATTTTGAGCGAGGAGGGGGAGGACATATCCTCGGATTTCAGCATTCCTGCAGAGTATAGCTCTACCCCCAATTCGCCAGATTGGTATGTGATATTTATTGATGGTTTTAGTTCCGACTACACAATGAGTACGTTCAAAAATGCCGTTGACGAGTTTATCTGTTTTAGCGAAAGCGAAGCTAAATCGAGGACAGGGAAATATGGCTGTGCTGTTACGGCGATGCTGAACTGTGCTCCTCATTATGTAAACTCATTTAATTGGAACAACTGGGGCGCAGACTACAATAGCCTTTGGAACTTGTCCAATACGACTGTCGAGCATACTTCTGGCGGTATTACTTATGGTTCTACCCCAAACAACAAAATCGGGCCCGCTTTCGCATCGTATTGTGAGGGCAATGGGACGACCGTCCACTACTCGAACAGCATGAATCCATTTTGGGATTTTTTCAAATCAACCGTCGATAGGGGCGATCTTAGCATTTTTTGTGCAGGGATAAATATCAATGGTGCGAGATCCGGCCATGCTATGGCGGTTGAAGGCTATTCGATCCTTCGTCCTTCAAGTGGAGCAGGCGAAAACATCTATACACTGTTTGTTGCTGATGGATGGGATCAGGGTCGCTTTGTTAACTTCTACTACACTAGGTATACTGACACATATGGCGTTGCGTTTAGCAGATAGGACACTCAGTTTGCGGATTTGCTTGCCTGCTTTAACGTTGGCTGTTTTGCTGTCGTTCGCCTTTCTGACGGCTTGCAATTGGAAGGAAGCCGATGTTAGTTCCAGTGAGTGCGAGGAAGAAATGAGCGAAATGAAAGTAAACGATACCCCTCAAGACCATCTCCCCGTACTGAATTCAAAGGCTTTGTCCGAGCTGAAGGGAACCCCAGAAGGAACGAGCGGAGGCTTGATGTCTCATCAATGGGAGGTGAGTGGCCAGGTGGTTGCGTGTGACGAGGAAAGCGGCGCTGTTGCCGTATCCGTCGACAGCGACAACGATTACGCCCAGTATTTGAACAGCCCGATTCTGGTTTCCGCTGGGAACGAGGCAGGATTTGCCGTGGGGGATGGAGTCGTTATAACGTTTCTGCCTCCTGGCAGCGAAGAAACCGTTTTGCATCCAAGCAACCTGGTGAAAAGCCGGTAAAAGAAAAAGGGGAATCGCAGGTAAACTGCGGTTCCCCTTTTTAGACGCCCATCCTGCGAACGGCCGCTATTCCTTTTCTGCGGCTTCAGGCAGGAAGGCGCGGGCGTTGTAGGCGGAGATGCCTATGGTGCCGGAGTTGTGCAGCAGGGAAGATGCTTGCGGCGTTATGATGCCGCCAATGCCCAGTGCCAACAACAGCGAATTGAATCCGATGGTGAAGCGATAACCCTGGTGCATGCGCTTTTCCAGAATGCAGGATAGTTGGCGCAGCTCAACGAGCGAATGCAAATCGTCGGATACCAGCGAGATGTCGGCGGCTTCGCGCGCCACGGCGCTGCCGGCGCTCATGGCGATACTTACATGCGCCGCCGCCAGCGCGGGTGAATCGTTTACGCCGTCGCCAATCATAACCACGCGGTGGCCTTCGGCCTGCAGCTGTTCCACAATTTCGTGCTTATGCTCGGGCAGCAAGTCGGCCCTGAACTCCGTGATGCCGGTTTCCGCGGCGATACGACGGGCGGAGCGCTCGTTGTCGCCGGTGAGCATGATCACGCGCTTGAAGCCCTCGGCACGTAGCTCTTCCACCACCTCGGCCACGTTTTCTTTCAGCGGATCCTCGATGTACAGCACACCCCACAGGGTGTTGTCCACCGCCAGGAACAAAGGCGAAGTTCCCGCAGCTTTTTCGTGGATGGCTTCCAGTTCTTCGGTGGGAATGGCCACATGCTCGTCTTCCAGCACGAAGTGCTCAGAACCGATTACGCAGCGCTTGCCGTTGATGCTGGAAGCAATGCCGTGGGCAACCACATATTCCACTTCCGCATGGCGCTCGCGATGCTCCAGCCCCTGCTTCAGCGCCTCGTTCACTACGGCGCGTGCCACGGGGTGGGGGAAATGCTCTTCCAAGCAGGCGGCCAGGCGAAGCACCTTTTCAGTGGGCATTTCGTTGTAGCTGGTTACTTCGCGCACGGAAGGCGATGCCTGGGTGAGCGTGCCCGTTTTGTCGAACACGACAACGTCGGCTTCTGCCATGTGCTTGAAGTAGCGTGAGCCCTTCACCGTGAAGCCGCGCTTGGCGCTTTCGCTCTGCGCGGCCATGACGGCAATGGAGCCAGAAAGGCGCAACGCGCAGGAGTAGTCCACCATCAGCGCAGCGGCCGTCTTGGTAAGGTTGCGTGTGGTTGCCGCCACGATGCCTGCCAAAAGGAAGTTCCACGGTACCAGCTTGTCTGCCATGGCTTCGATGTGCTTTTGGTCGGAGCTCTTCAACGCTTCGGACTGTTCAACCATCGAAATGATGGAACGCAGCTTGCTTTCTTCGGGGTTGCCGGAAATGCGGATGAAGATCTCGCCTTCCTCGACGGCAGTGCCAGCGTATACGGTGTCGCCCGTTTTGCGCACGATTGCCAGCGGTTCGCCGGTAAGCGAGCTCTGGTTTACGCCCGCTTCGCCTGAAATGATCTCGCCATCGGCGGGAATCTGGCAGCCAAGGCGAGCAACTACCACATCGCTGTGTTTCAGCTCACCAATGGCAACCTCGCGTTCAACATCGCCTTCCACCACGGTGGCGGTGCTGGGGATGTCGAGCAGCGAGCGCACCAGGCTGCTTTCGCTGCGGCGCTGGGTGTAATCCTCCAGGATTTCACCCACTTTCAAAAGGAAGATGGTGCTGCCTGCGGTTGCGGGCTTACCTTGGATGAAGCCCATGGCAATGGCGGCACCGTCCAAAACGGGCACGTCAAGGCGGCCATGACGCAGAGAATCGAGCGCTGCTTTCCAGAACGGGATGGCGGAAATGATGGCCCATGCGGTGCGCAGCGGTGCCGGCAGGAACCAGCGGCGCATGGCGCGGAACACGATCATGTTGGCAATCTGCGTGAAAAGATGACGCGGACGCGGTGCCAGCATCAGTGAGTTTTCGGGCTCCCAGGCTTTAATCTCCTGGTACGTAAGCACTTTGAGTTTACGTACGACGGTGGTGCGCGCCAAGGCGAGCTCGGCTTTGCCAGTTCCTTCGAAAGTTATGGAAAGTGAGCCTGCCTTTGGATAGGCAACGCATTTGGTTACGCAGGGGAGCGCCAAAAACGTTTCCTCGAGCGCGATCGCATCATGCTCAGGGATTTTCCCCTGAAGATCGAATCGGATCCTTCCGGGGATCTCGTGTTTGATCGCGAAACGCATGGCTATTACTTGCCTTCTGCTTCCTGGGCTTCGGCGAGTTCCTTGGCTGCCTCTTCCTCAGTTTCTTCTGCGCCCTTGTCGTAGCCTGCTTCGGCGAGGATATCGTCGAGTTCTGCCTTTGCTTCGTCTACGATGGATTCAGCCTCTTCCTTGACCTTCAAGCCCTGAGCGACAGTTGCTACAGCCGCCTTGCGTACCGGCTCGCTTTTCAGCGCCTTAACGCCGAGGGTTCCCAGTAAAAAGCCTGCTCCCACGAGAATTCCATGGTTCGCGTCCTCCTTAGAACTGCTTTGCGTGGTGAAAATTCACCACCTTTAACATTTAAAGTTTACCACTGCAAACATTGGCTGGTTGAAAAAGTTTGCTAGTGTTAACAGAGATGAAGGTTGGCGGTTCTAGGCAGGTACGACTGCTTGCATGAGAAAGGCAGCTCCAGCGCGAAGTGCTTCAGGTAGGCTGTGGGTGCTAAATCAGCGAGTAATGGAAAACGCCTTGCGCGTCTTCTTCTCGATTTACCTGGCCTTTATCGGCAAGGTACTCCAAATACGAAAACGTCATGGCAATGCGCCGTACGCGCATGCCGAACTCCAGCTCGTCGAACGCCCCATGGGAACGCTGCGCGGAGGCGGCGACTTCTTTCGCTGTTGCGGTTTCTAGCTGATTTATGATTTCCATTCGCTTTGCCAGCGGCTTTTTGAATTTGCCAATCATGTATTCGTAGAACGCATCGATATGATCTGCCCCGTAGAGCGGTTCATGGTGGGACATGAATACCGTTTCGAAGTCCATCGCTTTGAGGCGGGGGAATGTGTTCAGGAAATGGTCGAGCAGATGGTCGTTGCGTCCGAACTGAACAAGGGAGGGCGCGGCGTCTACCACGTGGTCGCCGCTGAACAATATCTTTTTTCGTGCATCGCCAAAGCACAGGTGCTCAGGCGCGTGGCCAGGTGTTTCGATTGTGGAAATAGCCCAATCGCCAACCGAAATGGTATCGCCATCGTGAAGGATGGTCGCGTGGGGCGCGGAAGGTTGTTGCACCTGCATGATGTACAGCAGTGTGTCGCGAAATTCCTCCCAGCAAGTATCCAGCGCGTCAGGCCACCCGATCACGCGTGCGTAATCGCGGCAAAATTCTTCGTTTACCTGCGGCAAGGTGCCATGGTATACCGTGCGTCCCCCTTGACTCAAAAAATAGGGGAGGTTGCCAACGTGGTCGGCGTGAAAATGGGTTATAGCAACATCGGTATTGCTCCAGGGCACTTCAGCTCTTTGGAGCATGGCATCAAGGTGCTCTGTTCCAGTGAGTTGGGGGTGGCCGAGGTCAATGAACAAGCCCTGTTTGCCACGCTCAAAAAGCAGATACCGATCAATGCGATCGGCGAAGTAGAAATTCTTGACGTCGAAAACTGCATGCAAAAGCCCGGGCACTGGTTCTTCCAGCGAAACCATTTCGTACGTTACATCACCGAGCATATCGTCAAAACCGCTTTTATCTGCGGTTGAACTGCTAAAGGTATCGGCTTTCGCGGTTGGCTGAATCGTGGGGATGGGTTGTGCTGGGCGCTGAGGCATGGGGATTCCTTTCATCATTCCCATGATACGGGTCATATGCTCTGTTTTGTGCGCAGATTGCTGCTATTCGCCCATGAGCAGCCGATTTTCGGTTGTAGCTTTGGCTTGCTGTCTCAATTTGCCCGCGGATTAGCTCTCTGCCCCGCTGCCGCAACAAATTTTCGCGCGAGTTTGCAAGAAAATTGCGATTGCGGACGATTGGGGGCTCGTAAGCTTGGGGTTTTTCGGGCAAATCCCCTCGTTTGAGGGCTAAAATCGCCGTTTTGCGCCAAGTGCAATTTATCTAGTGATCCCCAATCGCAATTTTCTTGCAAATCGAACTGAAATTTTGTTTTGGTCTTTGTCTTGTGGGCGCTTCTGCATGGAGCGCCCCTGCAATTCAGGCGTGGCGCCCTATTTGCATGCGAGCGTACTGAATTTGCGCGTGAGTGGGGGGGCGATTCCCGCCACTGGGGGAATTAGCTCGCTTGCCGATGAAGCGTGTGGCGGACGAGCGTGGATTGGCATGCTGGCTACCATTGAATGCAGTGGACATCTGCCAGAACCCGCTTAGCCCTTCTTCGACGGGTTTGGCCCCTGCCTGATGCTGGTGCATTGGGCAGGGTCTGTCCGCAAAACGCATACGAATCCGGAAGGAGACCTATGAAGATCGCTGTCCTGGAACCGCTGGGAATATCTGACGATAGCCTGCGTGGCCTGCTTGCCAAGGCAACTGACGGCCATGAAGTTGAGGTGGTAACGTATCCCGACCGTAAAGAGGACGAGGCTTCGCTGATCGAGCGCAGCGCCGATGCCGATATCGTGGTGGTGTCGAACATCAAATATCCCTCTTCCGTGATGGAGAAAAATCCCAACCTTAAATATGTGTGCGTCGCATTCACCGGCTACGACCATGTAGATATGGCGTATTGCCGCGAGCGCGGCATCCAGGTTTCCAACTGTGCTGGTTATTCCACGGTTGCTGTTGCTGATTTGGTGTTCGGTTTGACTTTAGACGTTCTGCGCAACATTTCTACCCTGAACGCTATTGTTCGTCAGGGTGGTACGAAGGACGGGCTGGTGGGGCCTGAGCTGGAAGGGAAGCGTTTTGGCGTTGTTGGCGCTGGCGCTATCGGTTCGCGCGTGATGCGCATCGCCCAGGCGTTTGGCTGCGAAGTGGTGTGCTACTCCCGTACCAAGAAGGACATCCCGGGTGTTGAGTTCATCGAGTTGGATGAACTGCTGAAGACATCTGATGTGGTAAGCCTGCATATCCCGCAGACTCCTGAAACCACGGGTCTTATCGATGCGGAGAAGATTGCGCTTATGAGGCCTACGGCGGTGCTTATTAATTGCGCTCGTGGCCCCGTTGTCGATTCTGAGGCGCTTGCGGCTGCTCTCAATGAGGATCGTATTGCTGGTGCTGGCATCGATGTTTTGGAGATGGAGCCTCCGTTCCCTGCTGATCACCCGCTTCTGAACAGCAAGAACACCGTGGTAACTCCTCATGTTGCCTTTGCTTCACATCAGGCAATGGAAAAGCGTGCCGTTATCGTGGCAGACAATGTTGCGTCCTACCTGGAAGGCAATACGGCAAACCTGGTTTCATAGCAGGTGGGAAAATAGGGACAGGTACCAGATTCTCACTTAGACATAGTTCACAAAGGCAGGGCCTCGCTTGTGCGATTGTTCGCAAGCGAGGTCCTGCTTGTTAGGCGCGAATTTGGCGCCTACCCCTATTTCCCCACTTGCCCCAATCCTTCTGTTATTGGCTCAGCCTAATACCGGCTATGGGGAATAGTGGGGTACCGAACGGGATCATCGACGCTCATAATTGCAGTCATGCACAAGCTTTACTTCGCATACGGATCAAACATGGACTTCGATCAGATGAAGTTCCGCTGCCCTGGGGCTGAATACCTGGGCGTAGCAACGCTGCCCAATTACGAGTTGAAAATGGATGCAGCGGGCTTCGCAACGGTAATCCCTGCGCCAGGCAAGCATGTGCAGGGTGCGCTCTGGGACTTGAGCAACGTCAACGAAAACAAGATGGACGGCTTCGAGGGCGTTTCTTCCCATTGCTACGAGAAAAGCTATGTGGAAGTTCAGTACGCTGGTAACCATACTGAAAGCACCATCATCTCGGGTGCGTTCGGCTTCGGCGAATTTGAACCCGCTGCTCAGGATGCCTACACGTTGGAAGCTCTCATCTATCTTTCTTTACGTGGACCCTTCTACGATTGGTCGTTCCGCGAAGATTACGTAACCAAGGTGCGAAACGGCGCCGCCGGTATCGGCGTCGACGCCCACACCCTTAACCAGTTGCAGAACATACAGATCATTCCCAACGCGTATGTTGCCTAAGCTGTAACGCCGCTCAATGAGCGGCGTTTTTTGCGTGCATGCGACCAAGCCCTTTGCCCTTGTGAACCCGCCGCTTCACTAACTCACAACATTTCGCTGCTATTCTTTGAGTAAAGGTATTCAGGCGCTCTTCGGGGCGCCTTGTTGTTCGGAAGGGAAGCGCATGACGGTTTTGGGTAGCGTGAAGCGCCACTATGAAAAGGTTATCTGCGTTTGCTGCTTCTTGATTCTGTTTACTAATATCGGGTTGCCCTCAACTTCGTTTTCCGTATATCAGCCCTACCTTGTTGCTATCCCGGGGGTTGGGCATGCGGGTGGTTCGGTAATCCTGTCTGTGCGCACGTTTGTTTCCCTTGTTGCCATGTTTTTTGTGGCGCGCTATTACGGCTGGCTCAATTGCCGCATTGGTGCTTTTGTTGCCTCGATTTGCGTGGCTATCGGTTTCGGTCTGTATGCGCTTAACACCGAAAGTTATGCCGGCCTATGTGTTGCCTCGGTGTTTACGGGGCTGGGATATGGCTTGGGCGGCATGATCTGCTCAACCATGCTCATCGGTCGTTGGTTTGAGACGAATGTTGCAACGGTCGCGGGTATTGCTGCCGTGGGTTCGGGCGTTGCCGCCGTGGTTTTGCCGCCTATTGTGGTTGCGGTGGTGAATGCTACTTCGCTTTCTGCTGCATTTGCCCTGGAGGCCGCCTTGGCGTTGTTACTGGGACTTTTGGTATTCGCATTGCTGCGCAATTTCCCGGAGGATATGGGTTTGAAACCCTATGTTTCAAAAAAAGCCGAAAAGGGCACGGGCAAGCCGAAGCGCGCTCGCGTGAACAGGGATGTGCCTCATTCGTTTTTGCCGGTACTGATGGTTGCCATGGTGTTTGTGGGCTGCGCAAGTGTGGGTGGCAATGGCTATTTGGGCGTCCTGTTCACTTCCGAAGGGTTTTCGACCGAAGCTGCAGCTGCCCTCATCGCTGTGAGCGGCGCTTGTTTGATGGTGTCAAAGCTCTTCAACGGGGTTATCTTCGATGCCATTGGCACGCGAAATGGTTCGGTGCTGTTCTTCTTGCTCTTTATCGGAGGAACAGGTCTTCTGTGCTTGAGTGATATGGGGTCGAGCTGGTTGGCAACAGCGGCTGCAGTCATGTTTGGCCTGGGACTTTCCTTGGGCACGGTGGGCATTTCGGTATGGTCTATCGAGCTTGCGCCAAAGGGCAGGGAAGTGCAGACCATTCGCAACTTCCAAATTTGCTATGCCCTGGGTGGCTTTATTTTCATGCTGCTGCCAGGCTTCCTCGCCGAGGCGTTTGGCACCTATCTGGTTTCCTATGCGGCGTTGTTCTTTATGCTCATTGCTGCCGCGGCAGTGATTGTGGGGTTGTACACCATCTGCGATCTAAAAGCCGCTCGCAATGGCAAGGATCGTTAGGTCGGAGTTCGGCTCGCCTGCTAAATCCCCTCCGCTCCCTTCCTCGTCCATGGCAGGATGCAGGGTTTGCCTCAAACGTAACAATGATTAACTCCGCTTTACATTTATGTAAGATTTCGCTTGCTAAGCTTGCATCCGCAATAAGGGAAACCATGCGGATTTGCGGGCGGCAGAAACTCGGATGAAGCTCGTCGGAAACTCTGGTAATTCCCTTTGCGCGTGATTGTGAATGAAAAGGGAGGAACAGAGAAAGACATGGATATCGCAACACTGGTTGTCGTTGTGCTGGTTATCGCGGTGGCGTTAACGTTCGACTTCACGAATGGCTTTCACGATACGGCAAACGCCATGGCAACCTCAATTGCAACGGGTGCGTTGAAGCCGAAGACGGCGGTTATCGCGGCCGGTACGTTGAACCTGATTGGTGCTTTTTTGTCCACCGAGGTGGCAAAAACCATTTCGGGCGGCATCATCAATGAGCAACAAGTTACCATCGGCGCCGAATTCATATTTGCTGGATTGGTAGGCGCTATTCTGTGGAACCTGATGACGTGGTTGGTTGGCCTTCCTTCAAGCTCTTCTCATGCGCTGTTCGGCGGCTTGGTGGGCGCGGTAATCGTGGGCGCAGGCGTTGAGGGCGTTAACTTTGGCGCTGTTATTGCTAAGGTTCTTGTTCCTGCTCTTATTTCTCCTATCGTTGCTGGCTTGGCAGCATTCGTGGCGGTGAAATTAATATATTTCATTGTTCGCAAGCTGGACGAAAAGTATGTCGAGACGGGCTTCCGCCATGGTCAGACCATTACGGCATGCCTAGTAGCGCTTTCCCATGGCACCAACGACGCCCAGAAGACCATGGGCATCATCACCCTTACGCTTATCGCTGTCGGCTTGCAGCCTTCTGGTTCTGGCCCTCAGCTGTGGGTTGTCGCTGTGTGCGGTCTTGCAATTGCCTTGGGCACCTATATGGGCGGCTGGCGAGTAATCCGTACGCTGGGCAAGGGTCTTACTGAAATTGCAACGCCTCAGGGTTTTGCCGCAGAGGCTAGCTCGGCAACCACCATCTTGGTTTCTTCCCATTTGGGCTTCGCTCTTTCCACCACGCAGGTTTGCTCCGGTTCTATCATCGGCTCCGGCCTGGGCAAGAAGGGCGGTGCGATTGACTGGAAGGTTGCCGCTCGCATGCTTGTCGCCTGGTTGGTAACGTTCCCTGCTGCGGGTGTAATTGGCGCTGCCGCCTGCGCTGTTGCCAAGATCAACGTTTGGGGCACGCTTGCTGTTGCCGCAATTGCCGTTGTTGCAGCGCTCATTATCTTCAGGCTTTCGCGCCGCAACCCCATTAATGCGATGAACGTAAATGAAGGCTCCGAAGTCAAGGTAAACGCCAAGGTTGCAACTGCCGCGGCTGCAGCGTAGAAAGGGAATCACATGCAAGAACTTATGAATTTTGCAACGGTTCTGATCGTTGCGGTGGGCATTGCTGGTTGCATTGGTGTGATGTACGCATCGGGCCTGCGCCTGTGGGCAAAGAGCGGTGCTCCTGAGGGTGGAGATGGCTGCCCTAATTATCTGTTTCGATTCGCTTCGGTGGCATGTTTTGCGGCATGCGTGGTCGTAGTGCTATTTGCGCTGTGGCTGATGATTCCGATGTTCCATTAATAATGAGGGGATAAGAACTTGGAAACTTTGGAAAGTATTCTGGTGGGTATCGACGGTAGCGAGCGCGGCAAGAAAGCACTGAAATGGGCTGCTCGTCTAGCCAACCGTGAAGGTGCTCATTTGACGCTGCTTGCGGTAATCGACCCTGCATCAAATGAGCTCGTCGGCTCCGACCATCGCGTTTTGCGCGAAGCTGTGGAAAATGTGCTGGGCGAGGCTCAGGATTTTGTTCGCGGCGATTATCCCGAGTTGGCTATGGACGCTTCGTATGTGAGCGGCGATATCGTAGAGGCTCTAGTCGGTGCGGCTGAAAGCCACGATATGATCGTAATGGGCTCTCACCATGGCGCTTCGGTTGCAGAACGTGTATGGGGCGCAAAGGGTCTGCGCGTTTCGGTTTCGGCAAGCGTTCCCACGGTGGTTGTTCCCGCCGACTGGGACCCTTACAACGAGGCCAAGGGTATTGTGGTAGGCGTTGGCCCACAGGATGAGGTTAGCGACAAGGCTGTTGAACTTGGTGTTCATTTGGCCAAGGTTCTCGAAGAGCCGCTCGAGCTTATTTCTTCCTGGGGCATCCCCACCTTGCTTTCGCGCTCTGCTGAATTCATGGGTGGTGGCTTGGCGCCGGTTGGCGAATCTTTCCAGCGCAACCTCGACGCACGTGTTGCGGCTATTCGTGCAGCAGAGCCTGCCCTTGAGGTTGAAGGTCATTCAATTGAGGCTCCTTCCCCTACGCAGGCTTTGATGCAGCGCAGCAAGGATTGCCGTGTTCTGCTGCTGGGCACGCATGCTCGTTCCGCGGTAAGTAGGGCGCTGTTTGGTTCTACCACCTGTGGTGTGCTGGCTCACCTGCAGGTACCTACTGCAGTTGTGCCGATGGAATAACCTGTTTAATTGCAGAAAGCGCGTTGAGGCTAATGCTTCAACGCGCTTTTTTGTTTTGGTCGGGATGGCCTCTGGGCGGGGGCGATGCCCGGCTGCTGTGGCCTCTGGGTGCTGAAAGCTGGATGACTGGGGCGTGCCCAGCTAGCTGCCGAAGCGATGTCTGGTCAGGCGCGGCATCCGGCAAGACGCAAAGCCCGGTGAGTAGGGTGCGGCATCCGGCCCAGCGAGCGGCGCGTGATGCCTGGCTCACTCATGTGATGCTGGCGCTACTCTTTCCTTCTCATCTCGAAGGAATCGGCGGGGTAGAAGCGACGGCAGTTTTCGCACGTGGTGAGCACCACGCGCCCCTCATTTACCAGATACACCAGGTGGGCAAAAGTTTCTCCCAGCGAATAGAATTTCTGGTCGATGGTCCATTCGTCCCAGTTGGGGTGCTTCCACGAGGCATTGCGTGCGATGTCAATCAGGCTGGCATGGCCGTCGACCACCAGCCGGTACAGTTCTTCCAGTCGGTTAGCATGGAAGCTTTTCAGAAAATCGACGCGCTCGGCTACTCCCGTGAAGGGACGGCCGTGACCGGGCAGAATAAGATCAACGTCCAAATCGCGTACCTTGTCCAGGCTTGTCAGGAATTCCCTTAACGCATCGTACGAGCAAACCCAACTCATGATGGTGGGCGTGATGCGCTCCAGTACGTGGTCGCCTGCAATGAGAATTTTCGCCGCAGGTTCGTATAGGCAGATATGCCAGTCGTCGTGGCCTGGCGTGGTTATGACGCGAAAGCGGTAACTGCCGTTGTGATACACGTCGCCATCGGCCAGGTAAAACAGATCAGGCTGGTTTTTTAGCGGAAGAAGCTCGGCAGAAACGCGGTAGGTAGAAGCGTCGCGTGCCTGCATGCTGCGTTCATCGTACGTGTTGGGGTGTGTAAGGTAGCCGATGAGCGGGTTAAATACCGTTGCTTGCATGTTCATGAGGTTTTGCACTTCTTGAATAGAGTGCATGTTGGCGTATATGCGCATCCAGCGTCGCCATATGCGGTCGAGGTTGCTGGTGTGGTCGGGGTGGGAATGGGTAAGGACGATTTCCACTGACTCCCAGGTGCGGCCCAATTTGTGCAAGGCATTGTCAAGTGCTTTTTCGCAGTCGGGGTGGTCGAAACCTACGTCGACAATGGTGGTTTTATCATCACTCAGGATGAAGTACGAGTTCAGGTAATTCAGCGGGTTGTCGGGAAGGGGCACAGGCACGCGCCAAATGCGCGGAAACACCTCTTCAATTTCGCCGTTGTTATATTGGTCTGCGTAGTTCGCCGCCATGATGATTCCTAACGGAACGTGTTCATTGTTCTTGGAACCAGCGTAGCGCAAAAGTCGTCGAGTGGTACGGTAGGATGGGTGGCGTTGATGAATCGTGGGCGAGCGCTATGCCTGACCTGCGAGTGTGCGGGGAGGTGCGGTAAGTGGCAGCCTATAGCGAAAAGGCGGAGAAGGCGACGGACCTCCAACTTTCCGATGCCCATTTCCATCTGGGGTTCGTTTTGGATCTGGTTGATTTTGCTGCGGATGCCCAGCATGCCAGGTCGCTCGTCTTTGCCGCGTCGGTTACCCCTGGCGAGTATCGAGATACCAAAAGGGTGCTTAGCCGCACGTTTAACTTCACTCAGACGAACCTCGGCCCGGCCAATCAGGACGCCAAAGGGGCGCTTCGCTGCGCGCTTAATTCCAGCCAAGCGAAAGCTGAGGCAACCATAGGGGCCGCTAAGGGAGCGCTCCGTCGAGCGGCAGCTCCTTCGCAGCAAGCTGCTTATTTCCCCTTCATCAAGCTTGCGGTGGGATTGCATCCCTGGTGGGTTTCCGCGGACGAAGGCTGTCTTGCAGAAGAACTGCGTGCATTCGATAGCGCTTTGCCCGAAACGCGCTACGTGGGTGAAGTTGGCTTGGACTTCTCGAAGCGCAGAATAGCAACGCGGAATGCCCAGCTCTGTGCATTTCGCCATATCGCAAATGCATGTGCAAAGGACGGCGGCAAGGTTCTTTCCATCCATTGCGTTAAAGCATATGACGATGTTTTGAGCATTTTGGATAACTCTGGTTGTTTCGTGTCGTGTGCCTGCATCTTCCATTGGTTTAGCGGCTCGTTTCCGCAGCTTGCGCAGGCGGTGGATGCAGGTTGCTTCTTTTCGGTCAGCGCACGTACGCTCGAAACGAAAAGAGGGCGTGAATACGCAAAGGCGATTCCCTTGCGAAAACTTCTTTTGGAGACCGATGCCCCTGCCGCGATTGATCCTGAACGAGAACATCCTTCGGTACTTTATTCATACGACCAGATGAGGCTCCAGCTTGTAGAGACTCTAAAGCGACTCGCTCGAATAAGGGGCATTGGCGAATCTGAGCTTGCTGCCATAGTTCAGCAAAATGCGTTCGAGGTTTTTTGCTAGATCGTCATCTTGCGGCGCTATCATGGGCGCTATGGAAAATGCTCTTTTAACAGTCGCCTCGCTTACCGCCATCATCGCGCTCGGTTTCGTTGTTGCGCGAACGATGGAGCTGCCAAGAGGCTTCACCGACACGCTTTCGAAAATCGTCTTCCGTATCACTTTGCCTTGTGCGATTTTCCACGCTTTTGCCTCGAATGGCTTTGATGCCTCGTTGCTGCTTCTTGCCTTGGTGGGGTTGGGTTGCACGTTCATTCCGTGGTTAATCGGCACCTTACTTACTGCGCGCGAAGACCGAGACCATCGGATCCTGATGATGATGAATATATCGGGCTTCAACATTGGCTGCTTTGTGCTTCCCTTTGCCCAAGCGCTCTTTCCGCCGGCTGCGGCATTTGCTGTGTGCCTGTTCGATGCCGGTAATGCTTTGATGATGAGCGGGGGAACGTATGCGTTCTCAAGTGCGATCCTCGACAAGGGGGGATCCCATTACGAACGTGCCGTGTTGGCTGCGAAGCGCCTGTTTTCGTCTGTGCCATTCGACCTGTATTGTGCGCTCATTGTCATTTCGCTGATGGGCGTTACCATTCCTGAGCAGGTGGTTTCGTTTATCGAGCCAATTTCAAACGCCAATTCATTCTTGGCTATGTTCATGCTGGGTTTAATGGTTCAGTTTTCGTTGGGTAAAGGGAAAGTGTTCCAGCTGGTGCGCTTGCTGGGCTTGCGTTTCCTGTTCTCTGCCGTGATGAGCATCGGCGCAATGACACTGCTTCCCTTCGATCCCGTTACCCGTATGGTAATTGCCGTCTTATTGTGGTCTCCCATGGGCGCACTCGGGCCGGTATACACCCTTTGGGCAAAAGGCGATGTGGGGCTGGCTGGTTTCGCCAATGTGATCACAGTCGCAGTGGGCATCGTTGCCATGACGGCTGCCGCGATGGTGATCGCATAACCGTCTTTTGCCCCCTACGCTGCAGCTGGCTTCCACCTTGTTAGTGCGAAAAGAAAAGGCTCTCCGTCGATGCATTTTTCTGCTTGGCGGAGAGCCTGAGTCTTTTCATATTCGATTATTTCAAAATGACATGCTTAAACGACTCTTCGATTGGCAGTCCGGTAGTGTACACGCCGTAGCTGTGGCTGCCATCCTTGGGAAGCGAAAGACTACCAGGGTTGAACAGCCAAACTGTAGGATCTTCCGAGCAGGGTTCGTTCGCTTTGACATGGGTGTGTCCGTACAAAAGTGCGGTATTGACTGGCATCTGGGGAAGATTGCCTATTGCTCCGTCTCTGTCGGGGCCGAATACATGCCCGTGGGTGAGGAATAGCGTTCGGGGAGTTTGCATTTCGTACCCTGCATCTTCATCGATGTATTCGGGATCAAGGATGGTGGAATAGTCCGCCATGCAGGGGAAGTCGAGCACCATCTGATCAACTTCGGCGTCGCAGTTGCCGCGTACGGCAAGTATGCGATCGGCTAGGGGGTTGAGCAGGGCAATTACTTCCTTGGGGTCGTAACCGTTGGGCAGGTCGTTGCGCGGCCCATGGTACAAGATATCGCCCAGCAAGATGATCTTGTCGGGTTTTTCTGCATGAATAGCATCAATGAATTTGCGGCACCACGTTGCAGAGCCGTGAATGTCGGAAGCAATCAAAAACTTCAAGGCAGCCTCTTTCCGTATGCGATGGTCAGTCTAATTGTATCGCTCGCTGCTATTTTGCAGACCAATGCGAAAAATGGAACATGGCGAATTTGCCTCAATTGCAGCTGTTGGGACAAAAGTTTCTCAGGTCTCTATTGCAGCTGTTCAGACGCGGGTTGCCTAGGTTTCTATCGTGGCCGTTTAGCCAGGAACTATCCAGGTGCCCATCGTTAAAGCGAAGTTTCATCTGCAGAAAAATTGTTGACAGGAAGGATATTTCGGGAAAGAATAACCACAGTTTCGTAAGCGAACATGATTCGCTGAGGAAATCACCAAACCGTTGAAGCGGAAGTCAAAGCGAGTAGGCGCGCACAGAGAGTCCGGGATGCTGGGATCCGGATCGAAAAGCCGTTCGCCAAATGGACCGCTGAGGGCGCATGCGAATGCAATTTGCTAGTAGGGTGCGACGTGAGGGCATACGTTAGTTGCCGGGGATATGTTGGTATCCTGCTAAGCGCACGATTCGTTTCGTGAACCAAGGTGGCACCGCGAGCTTTGTATTTTCTAAAGCCCGTCCTTGATCGTAGAAGTATCAGGGATGGGCTTTTTTTATTGCCCTTCCCGCGTAAGGAAAGGGCAATTCGATGGACACTACGCCGTTGCAGCCGACCTTGGAAGAAGTTCGTGCTTTGGCCGCGCAGCCCAGTATTCGCCGCGTTCCTGTGAAACGCGAGCTTTTTGCTGACCGCATTACCACTATCGAAGCAATGCGTGCGCTGCGTGCTGCCAGCAATCATTGCTTCTTGCTGGAAAGCGCCGAGGCCGATCAGCGTTGGGGTCGCTACTCTTTTTTGGGCTTCAACCCCACGCTCGAGATTACCTGCCTGAATGGGCAGCTCAGCATTTGCCGCAATGTCGAAGGTGGCGAACCGTCGCGTGAAACGCGCCAGGTTGAGCACCCCGGCGAGGCTATTCGTCAGATTATTGCAGAGAACAAGAGCGCCAAGGTTGAAGGATTCCCGGCATTTACCGGTGGTCTGGTAGGCTACTTCTCGTACGACTACCTCAAGTACGCCGAACCCACATTGCGTCGTCCCGGTTTAGACCGTGAGGATTTTCTCGATGTTGACCTGATGTTGTTCGACCAGGTTATCTGCTTCGACAATTACCGCCAAAAGATCATCCTCATCGCGGGTGTTCGCACCGACGATGTTGAGGGTTCCTACGCTCAGGCGCAAGCAAAACTCGACGAGATCGAGGGCTTGTTGACGAGGACTGCTCGCTACGAATTTGCTCCCTTGCGGTTGAAGGAACCGCTTACGCCGCAGTTTTCGACCGAAGAGTTCTGCGAGAAGGTGAAAACCGCCAAGCGTCATATTTTCGAGGGCGACATATTCCAGGTGGTGCCCTCCAATCCTCGAACCGCGAAAGCGGAAGGAAGCCTGTTCGACACCTATCGCGTATTGCGCGGCCAGAATCCTTCCCCGTACATGTTCTACTTCACCAGCGAAGATGTGGAAATTGCAGGCGCATCCCCTGAAACGCTGGCGCGCTTGCAGGATGGCAGGCTGTTCACCTACCCCTTGGCGGGCACCCGCCCACGCGGCGCAACCCCGGAAGAGGACCAGGCCTTGGAGGCGGAGCTTCTTGCCGATGAAAAGGAACGCGCTGAGCACGATATGCTCGTTGACCTGGGACGCAACGACTTGGGTCGCATATCGCAACTGGGTAGCGTAGCGGTGGAGGAATATCGAAACGTACTGCGCTTTTCGCGAATCATGCACATCGGATCAACCGTTACCGGTCAGCTTGCCGAAGGGAAAGACGCGGTGGACGTGATGGATTCCATTCTCCCGGCAGGCACCCTTTCCGGGGCACCCAAGCTGCGCGCCTGTCAGATCATCCAGGATTTGGAGGGCGCTAAGCGTGGCATCTACGGCGGCGCCATCGGCTACTTGGATTTCACGGGCAATCTTGATACCTGCATCGGGATCCGCCTTGTTTACAAGAAAAATGGCCGCGTATGCGTGCAGACCGGTGCTGGCATCGTGGCTGACAGCGTTCCCGAAAACGAAGACCGCGAATGCTACAACAAGGCGCGCGCTGTAATGGAAGCGCTGAAAACCGCCGAAGGGGGCCTGGCATGATCTACCTTATCGATAACTACGACAGCTTTTCCTACAACTTGTATCAGCTGATAGGCGAAGTGGATCCCGCTATTGAAGTTCTTCGAAACGATGCGCTTACGGTCGAAGAGCTTGAAGAGAAAAACCCCGAAGCAGTGATTCTTTCCCCTGGCCCTGGGCGCCCTGCTGATGCAGGCATTTGCGAAGAAGTGGCGCTGAAGCTGTCTGGCAAAGTCCCTATCTTGGGCGTGTGCTTGGGACATCAGGCCATATGCGAGGCATTCGGAGGCACGGTGGGGTATGCCAAGGAACTGATGCACGGTAAATCGTCTTTGGTAAAGGTGGATGAGCAATCTCCCCTGTTCAAAGGCTTGCCAGCTAAGGTCCGGGTTGCTCGTTACCATTCGCTCGCGGCTGATGAAGGAAGTCTCCCTGAATGTTTGCAGGTTGTTTCCCACGCCGATGACGGGGAAGTGATGGCTGTGCAGCATGCCGAGTTTCCCACCTTTGGTGTTCAGTTTCATCCCGAATCGATCCTCACTCCTGACGGCCGGGCGATGATCGAAAACTTCTTGGCCATAGCAACGAAGTAGTACACGGCGGTTGCGCCGATTGTCCGAAAGGAACCAACAATGATTAGGGAAGCAATTTTCAAGCTGGTGGATAAACAGGACCTAACCTACGACGAGGCCTACGATGTGATCAACGAGATCATGTCGGGTGAAACCACGCAGGTACAGACGGCGGCATTCCTTTCCGCCCTTTCCACGAAGTCGACCAAGAGCGAAACTATCGCGGAAATTGCAGGTTGCGCTGCCGCCATGCGCAGTCACGCTACCAAGGTTGATTACGATAAGCCTCTGCTCGAGATTGTGGGCACAGGTGGGGATAAAGCCGGAAGCTTCAACATTTCCACCACCGCAGCGTTCATTATTGCGGCAGGTGGGGCAAAGGTTGCCAAGCATGGAAACCGGGCAGCATCGAGCAAGTCGGGTACGGCAGATTGCCAAGAAGCTTTGGGCGTGAATATCGAGCAGAGTCCCGATCTGTGCAAAAAGCTGCTTGATGAAGTGGGCATGTGTTTCTTCTTCGCCCAGAAATACCACACGGCTATGCGCTATGTGGGTCCTATTCGCAAGGAACTGGGTTTCCGCACCGTGTTCAACATTTTGGGTCCGCTCACCAACCCCGCATCGCCTGAAACGATGATCCTCGGTGTATATGACGAATCCCTGGTGCAGCCTTTGGCGCGTGTGCTGACGAGCCTGGGTGTGAAGGATGGCATGGTGGTGTACGGACAGGATTGTCTGGACGAACTTTCTACGGCCTGCCCCACCACGGTGTGCGAATTCCATGGTGACGATTATCTGTCTTACGTGCTCACGCCCGAGGAATTGGGCATGAAACGCTGCACGAAAGAAGACCTTCGGGGCGGCTCGCCGGATGAAAACGCGCAGATCACGCGCGATATTCTTTCTGGCAAAGAAACGGGGGCAAAGCGAGATACCGTTTTGGTGAATGCCGCTGCAGGTCTTTATATAGCCGGTCTGGCTCCTTCCCTGAAAGATGGCGTTGCGAAAGCCCAAGAACTTATTAACAACGGTAAAGCAGCTGAAACGCTCGAAGAGTACATCCGCGTATCAAACCAGGAGGTTTAGGTGACCATCCTTGACGAAATAGCGGTCTACACGAGCAAGCGTATGGCAGTCGAGGAGGAGCGGGTGTCAACCGCTAGCCTTCGGCGGCAAGCCCTTGCCATGGCATCGGCGGAACGCGAGGCGAATGGAGGAGCGTTCCCATTTCGGTTCAGCGCCGCGCTGGCAAAGCCGGGCCTTTCGTTTATCTGCGAAGTTAAGAAAGCGTCCCCTTCGAAGGGGGTTATTGCCGAAGAGTTTCCGTATCTTGATATCGCAAAGAGCTACGAGGCGGCAGGGGCGGCGGCAATCTCCTGTTTAACTGAGCCGAAATGGTTCATGGGCGCCGATACTTACTTGACCGAAATTGTGGCAGGAACGTCTGTACCTGTGCTGCGAAAGGATTTTGTGGTATGCGAGCGCATGATTTACCAAGCCAAAGTGCTCGGCGCTTCTGCAGTACTTCTGATCTGCGCTATTTTGAACGATGAGCAACTAATTGCTTATCGTGAGCTTGCCGAAAGCCTGGGCCTTTCGGTTTTGGTTGAGGCTCATGACGAAGAGGAAATTGAGCGCGCGGTTGAATCGGGTGCAAAGATCGTTGGCGTGAACAACCGCAATCTGAAGGATTTCAGCGTCGACTTCGGTAACGCCCGCCGTCTTCGCTCGTGCATTCCTGAAGGCGTTTTGTACGTGGCGGAATCAGGCGTGGCAAGCGCTGATGACGTTGCGGCTATCGCCCAATTGGGTGCGGATGCTGCATTGATCGGGGAAGCCTTGATGCGTGCCGAAGATAAGCCGGCAATGCTGGCAGAATTCCGTGCTGCAGCGGAGGTGGCGCAATGAGTCCGGCAAGCCGCCAGCATCAGGCAAGAGAATGGTTACTGTCGTCGCAGGGGTTAGGGCGGCCTTATGTGAAGCTGTGCGGGATGTCGCGCGAAGAGGATATACGCGCAGTCGCTCAGGCGCGTCCCGATATGTCTGGCTTCATCGTGAATTTCCCCCAATCTCACCGAAGCATTTCAACGGAGCGTTTGACGGAATTGTGCAAACTGCTGGACGAAGAGGATGCCAAGGTGGCAGCGTGCATGGCAACTAGCGGTAATCCGGTGAGCCTTCATCCGATATGGCGTGTAGGTGTGTTTGTCGATGAGCCACTCGATTCTTTGATCCGCATCGTTTCATCGGGCGCAGTCGACTTGGTGCAGCTCCATGGAAACGAAAGCAACGCCTATATTTCCGAGTTGAGGCATCGAACCCGAGTAGGAACTATCCAGGCTTTTCGTGTGAGTGGCAGCGAGGATGTTTCCCGCGCCGAAGGAAGCAGCGCCGATATGATCATGCTCGACAGCGGGCAAGGCTCGGGCAGGGTATTTGACTGGGGCATTGTTTCATCTGTTCATCGACCGTTTATTTTGGCTGGTGGGCTTACCCCGGAAACCATCGGCAAGGCGCTAACGGAAGTGAATCCCTGGGGTGTTGATATGAGCTCTGGCATCGAAACCGACAAGGTGAAGGATCCCGCAAAAATTGCAGCAGCTGTTGACGAAGTCTGTCGATGGCGGTTGTAGTCCTTCCGGCGCTGATCAAGACGCTGATTGCTTCAAGGCCCCCGTTCCGCTGTTTGGTTTTGAATCTGCGATTAAAAAACTGCATGCGCTGCACTGCTTCATGCATCTAATTGAAGATTTGCTATCGCAAATCTATCAGGAATGGTGTTCAGAGGGCCCTTCAGCGTTCAACGCCTCGATCAGCGTGGACAGTTCTAGCGTGCTGATAAATCAGCGGCTTATCCACTTAAGTAGAACCATCAGGCAAAATGCCTGATTCATGAAAGGAAACATTATGACGAAGGGAAGATTCGGCATCCATGGTGGGCAGTACATGCCTGAAATGCTGATGAATGCCGTTATCGAGCTCGAGGAAGCTTACGATCGCTACAAAGATGATCCAGAATTCAAGGCGGAGCTGAACAAGCTTCTGAACGAATACGCCAATCGTCCTTCGCTTCTGTACTATGCCGAGCGTCTGACCAAGGCGTTGGGTGGCGCAAAGATCTACCTGAAGCGTGAAGACTTGAACCACACCGGTGCGCATAAGATCAATAACGTGCTCGGGCAGGTTTTGCTTGCCAAGAAGATGGGTAAAACGCGCGTTATTGCTGAAACGGGCGCAGGTCAGCACGGTGTTGCCACGGCTACAGCAGCGGCGCTGATGGACATGGAATGCGAAGTGTTCATGGGCAAGGAAGATACCGAACGCCAAGCCCTCAACGTATACAAGATGCGCTTGCTGGGTGCTAAGGTGCATGCCGTGGAAACAGGGACGGCAACGCTGAAAGATGCCGTGTCGGAAACCATGCGCGAATGGACCAACCGCATTGCCGACACGCACTATGTGCTTGGCTCCACCATGGGTCCTCATCCTTTCCCCACCATTGTGCGCGATTTTCAGGCGGTAATCTCGCAAGAGATCATCGATCAATGCATGCAAAAGGAAGGGCGTTTGCCCGATTGCGTTCTTGCTTGTGTGGGCGGCGGTTCAAACGCTATGGGCACCTTCTATCATTTCATCGAGCATCCTGAAGTCCAGCTAATTGGATGCGAGGCGGCTGGTCGCGGTATCAACACCTTCGAAACGGCGGCAACCATTAACACGGGCAGCCTTGGCGTATTCCATGGCATGAAATCGTATTTCTGCCAGGACGAGTATGGTCAAATCGCGCCAGTGTACTCCATCAGCGCTGGGCTTGATTACCCCGGAATTGGGCCTGAGCATGCATGGTTACACGATACCGGCCGTGCTCAGTATGTGCCTGTCACCGACGACGAAGCGGTGGACGCCTTCGAGTATTTGAGCCGCTTGGAAGGCATTATCCCCGCTATCGAAAGTGCGCATGCGGTGGCTTATGCCTGCAAGATCGCGCCGAAGATGAACAAAGATCAAATCATGGTAGTCACGCTTTCTGGCCGCGGCGACAAGGACTGTGCCGCTATTGCTCGTTACCGAGGAGAAGATATCAATGAGTAATCCCCGTATCAAAGCCGCTTTTCAGGATGGTAAAGCCTTTATTCCTTTTGTAACCTGCGGCGATCCAAGCCTGGAAACCACCAAGAAGATTGTTGCTGAGCTTGCGCAGGCAGGTGCTGCCGTTATCGAGCTGGGCATTCCGTTTTCGGACCCTACGGCAGAAGGGCCGGTAATCCAATCAGCCAATATGCGTGCGCTTGGGGCAGGAACCACCACCGATAAGGTGTTTGATATGGTTGCCGATCTGCGCAAAACCGTCGATACGCCTTTTGTGTTCATGACCTATGCAAACGTGGTGTTCCATTACGGCATCGAAAAGTTTTGTGTTCGCGCAGCTGAGGCAGGTGTGGATGGCCTTATCCTTCCCGATGTTCCCTTTGAAGAAAAGGAAGGGTTTGCGGGTCCGTGCCGCAAGCATGGTATAGACCTTATCAGCATGATTGCGCCCACGTCTGAGGAACGCATCGATACCATTGCGCGTGAAGCGGAAGGTTTCATTTACTGCGTAAGCTCGTTGGGCGTTACGGGTACCCGTTCGAGCATCACTACCGATCTGGATTCCATCGTGGCGCGCATTCGTGCAGTTACCGATACCCCCATCGCCATCGGGTTCGGCATCTCCAATCCCGAGCAAGCGGCAGCCATGGCAGCAAAGAGCGATGGCGCCATTGTTGGTTCCGCTATCGTGAAGATCATTGCCGCGGAAGGCGAAAATGCCGTTTCTGCGGTTGGCGAATTTGCCCGTAAGATGGTGGAGGCTATTCGCGCATAGTTGCTGACCATTCAACAAATACCACCCCCCCAATCCGCTCAAACGGACCCGAAGCTTGGCCTTCAGGTCCGTTTTTGTTGGGAGAGGTCGGGTTGTTGCGGCGCTCCCTTAACCGGGGATTGCCACTGCCAGAATGCTTGGCTGCGAAAGCTGGTCCGTTTCGCTGCATCGACTCGGAGCGCCTTGAAGGAGCAAGCATGGATTTGCCGTGGTTATCGAGCGATGAAACGGTGACAGCTTGGTCAAGAATGAGTGAAGAGCGCGTGGAAGGGGTGGCGCTCTGCATTCAGGCTGCTAGGTTGGAAAGCCGAGAGAAAGGAAACGCATCGATGGCGAATTCGGTTCAGCAAAGTGGCGATGGTGCTAAGAAGGGCAAACTGGCGGTACTGTTCGAAGATCTTTCGATTGCTCAGGTGATTGCTGGTGCCCTAGCGGCTGCAACGGTGTTTTTGCTGTCTTCCGTTATCGGTGTTGCCGGCTCATTGATCGGTGCGGCGGTTGGCTCGATCGTTTCGGCTGTTTCCTCTCAGGTGTATAAGAAGATGTTGTCCGCTTCTGCCGACAAGATTCGCGATGTTGCGCCAGATGGAGCATCGGCAAATCAGGCAGATCCCAACGAAACGCGTTTGATGGAGCTTGTTTCATCGAGCGAAACCCGCGTTATCGATTCGGACAAGATTGCTGTAAGCGCAACGAAGGTTATGGGCGCCGATGATATCCGTTACCAAGCCCACGCTTCGTCGGATAAGGCGGTAGATCCTGCGCTGCAACGTGCGCATGTGCGTCGTCGTCGCAAGGCTCGCGTTCAGCGGAGCGTGATCATTGTTTCTATCGTTTCCGCGCTGATTGCCATTGTGGTTTCGGCAGGACTTATCCATGTGTTCACCGATGGTCAGGGCATTGGCGAAAAGACGGAGCCTATATTCACGGCAAGTGAAGCATCTCAGGCAAAACAAGGCTCTTCGGCTAGCAACGGCGCTACGAAGGAAACAGCTGCCAATGAATCGACGTCCTCTAAGTCGAACGAAAGCTCGTCTCAGTCGGGGAAATCCTCGAGTGCCGATTCATCTAACTCCTCCACTTCGGCTAGTGGCAGCGGTTCTGGCTCGGGATCTTCGGACTCTTCTGCCTCATCAAATGGCGGATCGTCGTCTTCTGGCAGTAGTTCGGAGAATGCCGGATCTTCATCGAAGCCAGGTTCTGGTTCGTCGGGCAGTGGCAATTCGGGGTCTTCTTCTGGAAACGGCTCTTCTGGTTCGGGTTCGTCTTCTGGCTCTTCCGGCAGCGGTTCCCCCTCTGCTGGTTCTGACAATTAATGGGCACCAGGCATCACAGGCGTAATTGCTGCTTCGGCTCGCCTATATTGTCTGACTAGGCTTTTGTGGCTTTCATTTCCCTTACGTCGGCGCTTGCGACATGCGGAAAAGGGTATGATGGTAGTTCTAAGGAAAGGAACGCCCCATGGCTCTTGTTGCCCGACTTCTTCAGTCGTTACCGCTTGTCATAGTGCTGGTCATTCTAGCTCTGGTTATCTATTTTGTGGTGTCGTGGGCTCGTTCGCCTGAGCGCGCAAAGGAAGTGCTCATCAAGTTTTTCACCGTGTTCAATTCGATTCTTTCGATTTTCTTCCTTTTGGCCACTGCGTATGCGTTCTTCGAAGGCAATCAGCCAGTATTGGAGCTTACGGTTTCGTTCCTGGTGGTTGCGGTGTTGGCCCTTGTTATCACCCGTGTCTGCCGCTGGCGCTTCGTGAAGAACCACCCCCATTACATGGATAAAAGCCAGAGGGTTACGTTTTTATAGAAAAGGCGACCCTGCCTGAATTGAGCCCCTGATGCTGGACCCAGAATGAAGATTCATTCTGGGTCTATTTTGCGTTAGGAGCAGACCGAGGTAGGCGGTTGGTTGCTGGGACGACTGACCTGTTTGGCTTAGGCAACGCATTGTGTCCGCGATTGACTCTCTTCTTGAACGCCGTTAGACGAATTCAATAAAGTGTTGGGTTTTTGAGGGTTTGAACAACGGGATGCTTTCATGCGGGTAACCGTACCGTCTGGCTTTGCTGAAGCGCGCCGGGAGAGCGTCATACTGATGGTTATAAGGTGGGTGACCGAATGCGAGCGAGCAAAGCTTGTCCGTCTATCGCCAAGGGGGAATAACTGTGAGCACTGTTGACAAGAAACTCATGGGGCAAATGCTCCGATTTGCCAAAACCGTTGTAATTACCAGCGCGAACGCAAAGGAAGGCGCCTCGGTTTCCGATTGCGAAAAGCCCGGTAAACGCGATGCTCAATACCTACGTGCCATTATGGAGCGAGGGCTTCGCACCCTGCCCCTTGAGCAGCGTGTCCTTTCTGAGGCTGCTTTTGACAAGCGCGCATTCGACTTGGGCAAAGTGTTTGTTATTCGCCAGTTGGGCATTTGGGAAATGATGAGCTACGAAACCTTGCGCCGCGATAGCGAGTACGTGGCTTTTCCCGAATTGCTTGACGGCATGGAAAAAGAGGGCCTGGTAAAACGCGTTGTTGACACTGTCGATGGGAAAGACAACGACGTGGTTATGCTTACCGAAGCGGGCAAGCAGATGTTCTCCGAGCAAGAAGAGGCCCTGGAAAAGCGCGCCGAAGAATTGTTTGGTGATTTTACTGAAGGCGAGAAAATGCAGCTCTATGTGCTGCTGCGCAAGGTTCAGGGAACTCCAGCATATGAACCGGAATCCACTTCCGATGTACGCAAACGAGCAGGAATTGCATAAGTGTCGGAGTAAAGCAGCGATCTTGTTGCTTTAGATAAGCCTGGCCCAATAAACTCGGGGCCAGGAGAAACAAAGGGCCTTAGGGGAATTTCCCTAAGGCCCTTTGTGGTGTTTGGCAAACGCGTTTTGCTAGTGCTTTTCAGCTTTGAGTTTGCGGCAGGCTTCTGCCATTTCGTCGACCATTTCATCGAAGAGCTTCAGAGCGTCTTCGACGGGTTCGGGGCTGAGCATGTCAACGCCAGCGCCACGCAGAAGGTCGATTGGGGGTTTGGAGCTGCCGCCTTTCAGGAAGCCCAAGTAGTCTTCGCGGCCTTGTTTCCCCAGGTCCAAAATACGTTGAGAAAGCGCAATGGCGGCCGCGAAGCCCGTGGCGTATTGGTATACGTAGAAGCGGTAATAGAAGTGCGGGATGCGCGCCCATTCGAGGGCGATGTTCTCGTCGAGCGCAATGCCATCGCCGAAGTACTGCGCGTTCAGCTCCTTATAGATGCCGCAGAGTGCATCGGCGGTGATGCCGGCGCCCTGTGCGGTGAGCTCAGCCACTTTCAGCTCGAATTCAGCGAACATGGTTTGGCGGTACAGCGTTGCGCGGAACTGCTCCAAGAAGTGGTTTAGGAAGTAGGCGCGTTCACGCTCGTTTTTCGCGTGGTCGAGGAGGTAGCGCGTAAGCAGAGCTTCGTTGCAGGTAGACGCTACTTCGGCGACGAATATGACGTAGTCGGAATAGCACACGGGTTGGTTGGCGCAGGAGAGATACGTGTGGATGGAGTGGCCCATCTCATGGATCAGCGTGAACACATCATCGAGTTTGCCCTGGAAGTTGAGCAGGATCACCGGGTGCATGCCGTAGCCGCCGGCAGAGTAGGCGCCACTACGTTTACCCGGCGTTTCGTATACGTCAATCCAACGCTCAGAAAGGCCGCGGCGCACCAAGGCCAGGTAGTTTTCACCCATGGGGCGTAGTGCTTCTAAGATGATGTCGCAGGCTTCTTCGTAAGTGAAGGTGAGCTCCACATCATCGACGATGGGTACGTACAAGTCGGAGAAATGCAGCTCGTCTACGTCTAGAAGTTCCTTGCGCAAGGCCACGTATTTGTACATGGCGTCCATATTGTTGTGCACGGTTTCAATGAGATTCGTGTACACCTGGGTTGGCACTTCGTTGGCAGAAAGTGCTGCTTCCAGGGCCGACTCGTAACGACGAGCTTCTGCAAAGAACTTCAGCTGCTTGTTCTGGGCGCCTAGTGTTGCAGCGAAGGTGTTGCGGAATTGGCGGTAGCTGGAATAGAGCGATTCATAGGCGGATTCACGCAGCGTTCGGTCGGCTGACATCATAAGGGGGATGTAGCTGCCGTGGGTTACCGGATGCGCAGCGCCTTCGGCATCGTGCGCATCGGGGAAGGTGAGGTCGGCGTCGTTGAGCAGGGAAAAGATGTTGTCGGGCTGGTTGGCCATGTCTCCTGCGGCAGCCAAGAGCTTTTCTTCGGCGGGGGAGAGTACGTGCTCGCGCCTGCTGAAGATGACATCCAAGCAGCGGCGGTACAGCTCCAGTTCCGGTTCCTGTGAGTAGAACCCTTCCATTTCCTGCTCGCTTAAGCTAAGCAGCTCGGAGGTAAACCAAGAAGAAGCGCTGGAGAGCGAAACCCAGAGCGTCATAACCTGGCTCGAGTAGTCTTGGTAGCGCGATTCGCGCGTGTCTTCGTCGCTTTTTCGTTCAGCGTAGTTCACCAGCTTGGTGAGGATCAATCCTGCTTCGTCGTCGAGCTTTAGATAAGCAAGCAGCTCGGCTGCCGAAGCGCTGATCTTCCCTTGGAATGATGCGAACCGGGGAGGAAGTTTCTTTGCTTCTTCAAGCGCAGCCAAAAAGGCTTCGTCGCTTTCGAAGATGCTGGAAAGATCCCAGCGATACTGCTCGTCTATTTCTTCGCGGGAAGAATACGTTGTCATTGCGTGCTCCTTGTGTATGCTCGGCAGCTTTTCCGTACATTGAACTGTTCGTGCTCGGCTGTGAGGCCGTGGTGCTCGACGGAAGAGACTGCCAAGCGCTTACCTTTTCGCAAGCAATACTACGACATTGGCTGCAGCATGCGTTGCTGATACAGCCCATTGTCATAGAAACCGAGTTTTCGGTAATACCCACGCGTCCCCACGGCGCTGATAACGTTGATGCGTTGGTATCCTGCCCGCGAGGCAAGCTCGCAAGCGCGGTTTACCAGCTGGGTGCCCAGGCCACGATGCTGGGCGTTGTTGATGCCAGCGTGCTGCAGCTTTTCCACGCGGCCATAAACGTGCACCTCGCGGATCATCGCTTCTCCCGCCTGGAGTGGGAAGGGGAGGGTGTGTCTTTGTTCCGCTGTCTTAGATGTTGCCGCTTCGTACTCTTCGTTCAGCTGGGCTATCGCATTGGCGTGAGGCAGCGAAAGACGCAAGAAACCCGCGATCTTCCCCTGCGGCGTTACCCATTGAAGGAAGCGTTCGCTGGTGGCGGTGGTTTCGTACTCAACCACTTCAAGCGAAAGGTCTTCAGCGGCAACGTTGGCAAGGCTTACTTCGCGATGGCGGATTTCAGTCGTGGCAAGGCCCTCAGAATCGATTCGTTGCTCAACCAGCTGGCGCAGGTTCACCTTTTTATTGCCCGCCTTGATGTCGGGTGCCGATATATCTCGAATCATGCGGGAAATGCGTGTAAACGCAGGTGTTGCGCAGGTATCGGAGACCAATACGTCTACTAGGCTGGGTTCAGAGTAAGGCTGCCAGGTGTGATCCTCGAAGCGTTCGCAGAGTCCGGTTCCCTCTACGAGGACACATGGATAGAGCTTCACCTCATCGGGCTGAAAAGCGGCATCGTTGCAAAGGTGCAGGTAGTCTGCTTTATCCGATTCCGGTGTGGCGCCCAGCAAATTCACCATGGCATGCACGTGGGTTTTGAAGCCGAACAAGCGCAGCAACTCGAATGCTCGTTGGATTTGCTGCGTAGAGGTATGGCGGTCGTTGAGCGTGCGCACTTTTTCGTCCAGGCTTTGGATGCCCATTTGGACTTTGGTGCAGCCCATGCGACGCAGTGCGGCCAAGTGAGTGGGCGTTATGCGCTCGGGCCGTGTTTCTATTACCAGGCCTACTACGCGGTGCTGCCCGTCGACATTGGCATCGTGCTCGGCTTCGAGCTCTTCCCACGTTGCCTTTTGCCATTGGGATACCGACGCCCACGCAGCGTTTTCGCCGTAGAGACGGTCGAATGCCTGGTTGTACGTTGTTTCTCGGTTGTCGATACGATGCTGCTCTTCGGCAACGAATGCCTTAAGGAGTTCCGGGTCGCAAGAGATCCCTGCCGATTCGTAGGCATGCTTGCGCGCAGGGAGGTTCCCGATCGCTTGGGAGCCATCGTTCAATGCGCGGAACAGTTCACGGATGAACCAGATCTGGTAGCTTTCCGGGTAGTCACTCCAGGTGCCGCCCAAAACGATGAGTTCGACTTTGTCGGTGATGTGCCCCATTTCGGTGAGGGCTTTAAGGCGCGCGGCAACCTGCAGGTAGGGATCGAAGAAGGTGCGTTCGGCGCGTTGGCATGCAGGCTCGTCTGCCAAGTAGCTTTTGGGCATGCGCAAGTCGTTGGGGCAGTACAAGCAGTTGCTGGAGCACTTCCACGGCTTGGTGAGCACGGTGATGGTAGCAACGCCTGAAGCGGTGCGGCGGGGTTTCATCTGCAGAGTGCGGACAAGGCGGCGCTGCTGCTCATCGCTCAAGCCCCAACTGCTCCAACGCTCGGGCTGGTTCTTTTGCACATCAAGATAGAAGGCCATGAGTTGGCGCTTCGAGAGAGGGCGTGCCTTCGCCGGTTCCGAAGGTGCGGGTGCATGGTTTTGCGCGTTCCCGCCGCCGTTCGGTTTATCGCAGTTGCCGAAGTGTCTCGTTTCAAGGATGCGTTTGTTGTGGCGGTTGATTATCTTTGTGAGTTCGCGCTCGTCAAGGCGCTCCTTTGCCTTGAGCGCGTCAAGTATGTCAAAAAGAGCTTGTTCCATGCGCCTGATTATAGGCGAAGGCGGAATCCGTCACAGCAGCGTGCGGCTGCGCCTTGGGGCAATGTGCCTCTTGGCGCCCTATGCGAACATCATGAACAGGTGGGCAAGAAGGAAGCCGATAAGGCCGCAGGCGGGGAAAGTAAGCACCCACGCAAGAACCATGTTGCGGGCAATTCCCCAGTTAACTCGTTTGAATGATTTGCTGGCACCGACGCCCATGATTGCCGAGGTGTTGCAGTGGCCGGTGGAAACGGGCATGCCAGTAAGACTGGCGAACAGTAGCGTGAAGGTGGTGGAGAAGTTGGCGGCTACGCCTTGGTACTTCTCGAGCTTGACCATGTCCATGCCAACCGATTTGATGATGCGCTTGCCGCCCACGATGGTGCCAAGTGAAATGGCGAGCGAGCAGATGATCATGAGCCACATGGGAAACCCGTTGGAATCGGGGGTCGGGTTGCCGAAGGAAAGGGCAACGCCCAGCATGGCGATGGACATGAACTTCTGGCCGTCCTGAGCGCCATGTAAAAACGAGAGAGCCACAGCGCATACGTCTTGGATGCCGGTAAAAGCATGGTTTGCTGCTTGGCGGTTTACATGCGTGCAGGCCTTTTCAATGACCTTGACGAACAGCCAGCCAAGAAAGAAGCCCGCTACCAGCGAAAATACCATGCCATAAATAACCTTGGCCCATTCTGCGGGAACCACGCCTGCAAGGCCGTTCAGGGCAATAGCGCCGCCCGTTACGCCAGCGATAAGGCTGTGCGATTTTGAGCAGGGAATGCCGAAGAACCAACAGAAGATACCCCATAAAATGGCGCCAATCATGGCCGCCATCAGAGCATAGAGGGCCGCATCGGTATTGCCTGAGAAGTCGACCATCCCGAACATCGTTTTAGCTACGGCGGTTGAAATGTAGGTCATTCCTACAAGGCCCACGAAATTGAATACCGCTGCCAGACCGATGGCAACGCTGGGCTTTAAGCAACGAGTGGAAACAACGGTGGCAATAGCGTTTGGCGCATCAGTAGCGCCCGATACGGCGGTAACGCCGATTACTAGAATCAGAATGACGAAGAGGCTGGGTTGAGCCATGGCCTGAGAGATGAAATCAACAAAAGAAAGCGCCATTACGTTCCTTATATTTCCTTGTATGATCGCAATTCAACATTGTATTTTTGTAACAGTCGGGGGTCGTATTTGACCAATTGTTAACAATGCTACCCCACGTGCGCCCTTCAAATGATTGCAAACTGGATGCTTTCAATAATTTCCTGCTATTTGGCTTATTTTGCCCATCGTTTCTCTTCAGATGTTGCATTTTTCAGTCGAGCCAGCGCGGGATTTTTGCCAAGGGTGAGGGCATGAGTGCTTGCATGGTCGATGCCCTGTGGTTCCGTGCTGCTGCTCGGCCTGATTGGCATTGAAGGCACACGTGTCTTTCGCAAGAACTGCTCCGTTACGACGATCCGTTTCGCAAAAAAGTTGCAATTTTGGGCGTATTTCTGTTTTTTGGGCACCCGGATCGGCCTCATGCTGGTGCCATGGGCGGGGTGGCCTGGGCGCGGCGCCTTTGTTGATGACTTTGGGCAGCGTTGTGGGCGGGGCGGGCTCGGCAGCGCGGTGCGGGGATGCCTCTGGTGGCGCAACGTGGGCGGCTGGATGCCTTGGACAACGCGACGCCGTGAATGGAGTGGGCCTGGCGTGACTCCATTAGTGGCTTTGGAGACCCTGCGAGTCGGCGTCTGGAGCGGCGCTGCGGGACGGCAAGAAGTGTTTGCGGTTGCTGGCGTCCGTTCGCGAGGGCAAGTCCATTTGCTGGGCGGCATACTGGCGTTTTGCCTCTCCTCGGTCTCGGGCTTTTTCGCTTGCCGCATCCGTGGGCGCTCTTACCCTCATTCCATCGCAGCGCCAGCTGTACTGCGGTATCATGATAAGAACTATTTCAAAAGAGCTTTGAAGTGCATTTGCGTTCAAAACAAGCAGGAAAAGGCACCCAGCATACTAAAGAAGGGTAGGATTCATGGTTTCTCGCATTTATGTTGAGAAAAAGCCCGGTTTCGATGTCGAGGCGGGGCAGCTCTTGCACGAGCTGCAGACGATCTTGGGCGTGAAGGCGCTTACGGGTCTGCGCCTTGTTAATCGCTACGATGTCGAGGGCATTTCCGATGAACTGTTCAAGCAGTGCATCCCCGTGGTATTCAGTGAGCCCCAGGTAGATACGTCTTGTGAAAGCTGCCCTGAGGTCGAGGCTGCCCTTAAGGGCGAAAGCCCTGCGGGCCAGACGGTTTTTGCCATCGAGTTCCTTCCCGGTCAGTTTGACCAGCGCGCTGATTCTGCGAGCGAATGCATTCAGCTCATCAGCCAGGGTGAACGCCCTGCAGTTCGCAGCGCCAAAGTGTACGTGCTGGAGGGCGAACTTTCCGAGGCGGATGTTGCCGCCATCAAGCATTACGTTATCAACCCAGTTGAAGCGCGCGAAGCTGCGCTCGAGGCACGCGAAACGCTCGAGATGCAGGTGCCCGAACCCGAGCCGGTAGAGGTTATCGAGGGCTTCACCGAACTCGATAACGCGGGTCTTGCCCAGTTCCGTGAAGAGCGCGGTCTTGCCATGGACCAGGCGGATATCGAATTCTTCCAGGCTCACTTCAAGGAAATCGGGCGCAACCCCACTATCACCGAGGTTCGCGTTGTTGATACGTACTGGTCCGATCATTGCCGTCACACCACGTTCGGCACCGAGCTTACCGATGTCAAGATCGACGACGAAACGGTGCAGCTTGCATTCCAGAAGTATCTTGCTATGCGCTCCGAGCTGGGTCGCGAGCATAAGCCGGTATGCCTGATGGATATGGGCACCATTGGCGCCAAGTACCTGCGTGCGCATGGCGGCCTTCAGGGGCTCGACGAGTCCGATGAAGTTAATGCCTGCACGGTAAAGTGCAAGGTCGACGTTGACGGTGAAGAGCAGGATTGGCTGTTCCTGTTCAAGAACGAAACCCACAACCACCCCACGGAAATCGAGCCCTTCGGCGGCGCGGCAACGTGTGTAGGTGGCGCTATCCGCGACCCTCTTTCGGGCCGCAGCTATGTTTATCAGGCGATGCGCGTAACCGGTGCAGGCGATCCGACCGCTCCTGTTTCTGAAACGCTCGAAGGCAAGCTCCCCCAGCGTAAGTTGGTCACCACCGCTGCTGCCGGCTATTCTTCTTACGGCAACCAGATTGGTCTTGCTACCGGCCAGGTTCACGAGCTGTACCATCCGGGCTATGTTGCCAAGCGCATGGAAGTAGGCGCGGTAGTGGGCGCAACACCCGCTGACCACGTTCGTCGCGAAGAGCCCGCTCCGGGCGACAAGATTGTTCTGCTGGGCGGTCGCACTGGTCGCGACGGCATCGGTGGCGCAACCGGCTCCTCCAAAACGCAGAACGTTGAAAGCGTGGAAAAGTCCGGTGCAGAAGTGCAGAAGGGCAACGCTCCGGTAGAGCGCAAGATTCAGCGCTTGTTCCGTCGCGGCGAGGCATGCCGTCTTATCAAGCGATGCAACGACTTCGGCGCTGGTGGCGTATCTGTTTCCATCGGCGAGCTGTGCGATGGCCTGCTCATCAACCTGAACGCTGTTCCTAAGAAGTACGAAGGCTTGGATGGCACCGAGCTTGCAATCTCCGAAAGCCAGGAGCGCATGTCGTGCGCTCTTGCCGCAGAAGATGTCGAAGAATTCATCGGCTATGCGCACGAGGAAAACCTTGAGGCAACAGTTGTCGCTACGGTAACCGAAGAAAAGCGCTTGCGCATGGAATGGAACGGCGAGGCTATCGTCGACATCAGCCGTGCTTTCCTCGATACCAACGGTGCTCCGAAGTATCAGGACGTTCACGTTCAGGCGGGCGAGTCGTATGCTCCTGCATGGGAAGGCTCCACGCTTGAAGAGCGCATGACTTCGCTGGTTACCGACCAGAACATCTGCTCGAACAAGGGTTTGGGTGAGCGCTTCGACTCCACCATCGGTGCGGCTACCGTGCTTATGCCCTTCGGCGGCAAGCGTCAACTCACGCCTTCGCAGGCTATGGTTGCCAAGTTCCCCGTCGATGGCGAAACCACCACAGCAAGCGCTATGGCTTGGGGCTTCAATCCGTATCTTTCCGAGAAGAACCAGTTCAAGGGTGCCTATCTTGCCGTTGTGGAAAGCGTGGCGCGTCTGGTTGCTACGGGCTTTACTCGTGAATCGGCCTATCTTTCCTTGCAGGAGTACTTCGAGCGTCTGCGTGACATCCCCGAGCGTTGGGGCAAGCCTACCGCTTCCGTTCTGGGCGCTTTGATGGCCCAGGTTGATTTGGGCATTGGTGCCATCGGCGGCAAAGACTCCATGTCGGGTAGCTTCGAAGAGGGCGATACCGAAATTCACGTTCCTCCTACGCTCATCAGCTTTGCGGTTTCCACTGGCTCTATCGACCGCGTGGTTTCCCCTGAGTTCAAACGTGCTGGATCGCGCATCATCAGCATTGCGCCTGCATTCTACGATATGGATTCCCTGGTCCCCGAAGCGGACGGCATGAATGCCGCATTCAGCTTGGTTGAAAAGCTTATCGGTGAAGGCAAGGTTTCCGCTGCGGCAACGTTGGGTTACGGCTGCGCTGCCGAGGCTCTGTTCAAGATGAGCGTTGGCAATGGCACAGGTGTAAAGCTTTCCGATGAAGTTGAGGCAGACGACCTGTTCAGCCTGGCTTATGGCAGCTTCATTGTCGAGCTCGCTGACGATGCTGAGATTCCCGCCAATACCGATCTGGTAACCGTTTCCGAGCTTGGCTGCACCACCGAAGCCTACAAGTTTGCGGCATGCGGTGAGGTTATCAACATGGCGAAGCTGCAGGAAGCTTGGGAGGGCGGCATCGAGTCCGTATTCCCGTATCGCGGCAAAGGCGAAAAGGTTGAGCAGGTTAGCTGGTCGGAAAAGCTTCCTTTGGTTTGCGGCGAATCGTTCGCGAAGCCGCACGTTGTCATCCCGGTATTCCCTGGCACCAACTGCGAATACGATACTGCTCACGCCTTTAAGCGCGCTGGTGCCGAACCTGAGGTCCTGGTGATCAACAACCTTACGCCAGCAGCGGTTGCCGAAAGCACTGATGCGTTGGTGAAGGCTATCAACAACAGCCAAATCGTTATGCTTCCCGGCGGTTTCTCCGGCGGTGACGAGCCCGACGGTTCAGCGAAGTTCATCACGGCCTTCTTCCGTGCGCCCGCCGTTACCGAAGTGGTACGTGAGCTGCTTCAGAAGCGCGATGGTCTGATGCTGGGTATTTGCAATGGCTTCCAGGCGCTTATCAAGTTGGGCTTGGTTCCCTATGGCGATATTGTTCCTGCAGCGCCCGAGGCTCCCACGCTTACGTTTAACACCATCGGTCGCCATCAGAGCGGCCTGGTTCGCACGCGCATTGCTTCGAGCCTTTCTCCTTGGCTTTCGCGCTGCAATGTGGGCGATATCCACACGGTTGCCATCAGCCACGGCGAGGGCCGTTTCGTGGCAAGCCCTGAAACGGTTGCTCAGCTTGCTGCAGCGGGTCAGATTGCAACGCAGTACGTTGATGAGGCGGGTAACCCTTCGATGGATCTTTCGGTTAATCCTAACGGCTCCATCTTGGCAATCGAAGGCATCACCAGCCCCGATGGTCGCGTTCTGGGCAAGATGGGTCATACCGAGCGTTCCGGCAACGGCCTGTACAAGAACGTTCCTGGCAATCTATACCAGCCTCTGTTTGAAGGCGGCGTAGAGTACTTCAAGTAAGGTCGTAAGATAACGGGATTAATCCCCGCTATTTCGAAGAAAGGGCTGGCACCCGATGGGTGCCAGCCCTTTCTGTTGCTGTGGTATGAGAGAGCTGCTAGCCCCAAACTTCCTTGGCGATTTCCTGCACCAGGGCGATTTTAGCCCATTGCTCTTCTTCGGTGAGCTTATTGCCGATTTCGCAGCTGGCAAAGCCGCACTGCGGGGAAAGGCAGAGGTGGTCGAGTGGAACGTACTTCGATGCTTCTGCGATGCGGGCCTTTACCGTTTCTTTGTCCTCAAGGCCTGGCTGCTTTGAAGTGACCAGGCCGAGCACAACGTATTTGCCATCGGCGATATGCGCTAAAGATTCGAATCCGCCAGCACGCGGCGTATCGAATTCTAGGTAAAATGCACGGGCGTTTTCCTTAGCGAACAGATACGGCGCGATGGGGTCGTAGCTGCCTTCGAAGGCATAGGTAGAATGGTAATTGCCGCGACATACATGGGTGTTAATTGCCAGATCGTCAGGTTGATCTTCGATGGCTGCGTTGTTCAGGCGCACGCCAAGCTCGCAAATCTTCTGGATATCATCGGGCTTCAGGCCGATTTGCGCTGCAAAGGTGGTGTCGCAGTACATGCCCCAGGTGCAGTCGTCGAACTGGATGTTGCGGCATCCCGCTTTGTATAAGTCGGCAATTACCTGGCGATATGCTGCTGCTATAGCATCAGCGAGTGCTTCATCGGTGGGATAGACAGCGCGCAGGATTTCGGTCTGTCCGTCGCACCTATCAAGCGTTACTTCTGCGAAGGTTTGGATGGGGGCGGGTATGGTCTGACGAGCAACGTGGTTTTCGTCGGAAAGGGCATTAACGAATTTGAAGTGATCAACGAAGGGGTGGTTTTCGCCGCTGACAGGGCCAGTTACCACTGCGGTGTCGGCCGTGGTTTCCTCGTCGTGAAATTGATAGCCTTCGCGGCTGGCGCGGCGCTCGATGCCCTGGAGGCCCCACATGAAGTCGAGATGCCAATAGCTGCGACGGAATTCGCCATCAGTGATTACCTTCAATCCAGCGGCTTTTTGCTTTGCCACCAAATCTCGGATCGCAATGTCTTCGACGGTCTTGAGTTGATTGGCATCGATGGCACCCGCCTCAAAATCAGCACGTGCTTGCTTCAGCACATCGGGCCGCAGGAAGCTGCCAACTATATCGTAGCGAAACGGTGCGTTTTCTCCAAAAGTAATAGCCATGTTGGTTTCCTTGTTCGTTTGATTTGAGATAACGAAACAAAGTATGGCGGGAGAGTTTGCGATTGTGAAATACCAATAATATAGCAATGGCAATAGGTATTTCCTATTGTGGAATATGACGCTTCAGGGCTTCGAGATAGACGGAACCGTAGCGGGTTCGTTGCGTTCCTTTGCGGTATATAACTCCAATTTCCATGTGCTCATCGATTTCGAGCGGCACCGATATGATGGAAGGTCCATTCAGCTCGGCCGAGATAACACCCGAGCAAACGGTGTAACCGTTTAGTCCTATGAGCAGGTTGAACAAGGTGGCGCGGTCGCGGACTCGGATGTTCTTGCTGCGGTCGAGCGTGGAGGTGAGCTCCTCTGAGTAATAAAAAGAGTTGTAGCTTCCCTGTTCGTAAGAGAGAAAGGGGTAATCTGCCATATCTTCAAGCGTTACCGATTTCCGTTCTGCCAGAGGATGGTCCGAGCAGATGAATACATGTGGTTCTGCTTTGAACAGGGATTCGAATATCAGGCTGTTGGCGTTGAGCATCCTGCAGATAACCTCGCGGTTTCGCGCGGAAAGGTACAGGATGCCCAGTTCGCTTTTCATATGGGCGACGTCTTCGATGATCTCGTGCGTTTGTTCTTCGCGAATGGTGAAGTCGTAGCTTGCTGAGTCGAATTCGCGGATAACGTCAACGAATGCGTTTACCGCGAAGGAATAGTGCTGGCATGAGATGCTGAAATGTGGAGCTTGCTGCGACCTGCCCTTGTAGCGTGATTCCAGCAGGTCGGCCTGTTCAAGTACCTGCCGCGCATACCCTAGAAATGTTTCGCCTTCCTCCGATACTGTGACGCCCTTGTTGGTGCGATCGAAGATGCGCACGTCCATTTCCTTCTCCAGATCGCTGATGGCAGCGGTTATGGACGGCTGGGATACGAACAGCTTGCGGGACGCCTCGGTAATGCTTCCGCATTCCGCCACTTTAACGGCATAGATAAGCTGTTGCAGTTTCATTGTTCCCCGTTTCGTTTCGATGCCTGAATCACATGATACCGTGATCCTGGTGAGGGCTGTATTGTTTGCGATGCTGCGTTGCAAACGATTATCCGAAAATGGCTCAAACCGTATCACTGCAATTTTGCAACTGTTGGGCTTCCAATGATCTTGCCTGTTGCTTTTGCCGTGCAAGACGCCTCGATCAGAGATGTGCTTTGGTGAAATTAATCGAATATAGGATAATAAAATAAGTATGCACATTGCTGGCCACCAGCATCCCTCGTGAAAGGAATCTTTGTGGCTGAATTCATTTATCAGATGTATCAAGCGCGCAAAGCTCACGGCGACAAGGTTATCTTGGACGACGTGACGCTTTCGTTTTACCCTGGCGCAAAAATCGGCGTAGTAGGCCCTAATGGCATGGGCAAGTCTACCTTGCTGAAGGTTATGGCTGGTCTTGAAGAGGTTTCCGCGGGCGACGCACGCCTTACTCCCGGCTACACGGTTGGTATTCTTCAGCAGGAGCCCCCGCTCGACGAAGAGGCTACGGTAATCGAGAATATCCGTATGGCATTTGCCGACGTGCTTGCTAAAGTTGAGCGCTTCAATGCCATCGGTGCGGAAATGGCCGATCCTGATGCCGATTTCGATGCTCTGATGGAAGAAATGGGCGCGCTTCAAAACGATATCGATGCTGCAAACGGATGGGATCTGGACAGTCAGCTTTCCCAGGCAATGGATGCTCTGCAGTGCCCCGACCCCGATGCTCCTGTAAAGGTGCTTTCCGGTGGCGAGCGCCGTCGCGTTGCGTTGTGCAAGCTTCTGCTTGAAGCGCCTGACCTGCTTCTTTTGGACGAGCCTACCAACCACTTGGATGCCGAATCGGTGCTGTGGTTGGAACAATTCCTTCATCGCTATCCTGGTGCGGTGCTTGCGGTAACGCACGATCGTTACTTCCTCGACAACGTCGCTGAATGGATCTGCGAAGTTGATCGTGGTCATTTGTATCCCTACAAGGGCAATTACTCTACCTACCTGGAAACCAAGGCTGCCCGCCTGGAATCGCAGGGTCAGCAGCAGGCTAAGCTGGCAAAGCGCATGAAGAACGAGTTGGAATGGGTTCGTTCCAGCCCGAAGGCGCGCCAGGCAAAGAACAAGGCCCGCCTTGAACGCTATGAGCAAATGGAGGCTGAGGCACGCAGCGCCAAGAGCGTCGACTTCACCGACATCACCATTCCCGTTGGTCCTCGTTTGGGCTCTAAAGTCCTTGAAGTCGAGCATTTGCACAAGCAGTTCGGTGATCGTGTTCTTATCGACGATCTTTCATTCAGCTTGCCGCGCAACGGCATCGTAGGCGTTATCGGCCCCAATGGTGTTGGCAAGTCGACCCTGTTCAAGATGATTGTGGGCAAAGAGCCGGTTTCTGGCGGCACGCTTGAGTTGGGCGAAACCGTACAGATTTCCTACGTTGACCAGAATCGTGAAGGTCTTGACCCGAAAAAGACGCTTTGGGGAGTGGTTTCAGACGGGTTGGATTATATCCGTGTAGGTGAAACCGAGATTCCCAGCCGTGCGTATGTGGCAAACTTCGGCTTTAAGGGCTCTGACCAGCAAAAGCCCGCCGGCGTTCTTTCTGGCGGTGAGCGCAATCGTTTGAACCTTGCTCTTACGCTGAAGCAGGGGGGCAACCTGCTCCTGCTCGACGAGCCCACGAACGACCTGGACGTAGAAACGCTCGAAAGTCTCGAAGAAGCGTTGCTGGCGTTCCCCGGCTGCGCAGTAATAACCAGCCACGACCGTATGTTCCTTGACCGCATTGCCACGCATATTCTTGCGTGGGAGGGTACCGATGAAAACCCCGGCAATTGGCATTGGTTCGAAGGCAACTTCGATTCTTATCAGAAGAACAAGATCGAACGCCTGGGCGAAGAAGCCGCAAAGCCCCATCGCCTGCATCGCAAGCTTACGCGCGATTAGTGTTTAGCGGCTAGTTTTTCGAACGCTCGAAAACAGAGGCAGCCTCTTTCGGGGCTGCCTCTTTATGTTGGCTGGGACTCCCGAGGCTGCTTTGGTTTGGTGCTAAGCGAAAACAAAGCCCAGCGGTGCAGTAGCGGCAATCGAAAAGCTTGAAGATACGAATAAACAAAAAGGCAACCTCGAAAAAGGTTGCCTTTTCATGTGCTAGCTTGCCGGGATTGAGGAAAGTGAAACTTACTTGGCCTTGCCCTGGTTTGCTACAGCATTGATTTTGGCGTTGATGGTTTCTTCGTCGCCAACGTATTTCTTGTCAAGAACGTTGAAATCCTGGTCAAAGGTGTAAACCAGCGGCACACCCGTAGGGATGTTTACGCCTACGATTTCATCGTCGGAAAGCTTGTCGAACTGCTTTACCAGAGCACGCAGAGAATTGCCGTGAGCAACGATGAGCACGCGCTTGCCGGCGCGCATCTGGGGTTCGATTTCCTCTTCGAAGTAAGGCCATGCGCGAGCGATGGTGTCCTTCAGGCATTCTGCCAGGGGCATTTCATCAGCGGGAGCGTTGCGGTAAGGAGCCATAAGGCGAGGATTGCGCTCGTCGGCTTCCTCCAGTGCGGGAGGACGTACGTCGAAGCTGCGGCGCCAGATTTTAACCTGGTCTTCGCCGTATTTTGCAGCGGTTTCAGCCTTATTCAGACCCTGAAGAGCACCGTAGTGACGCTCGTTCAGACGCCACGTCTTGTTGACGGGCAGCCATTCGCGATCCATTGCCTGAAGAATGTGGTTCAGCGTGTGGATAGCGCGCTTGAGGTACGAGGTGTAGCACACATCGAAGTCAAAGCCAGCTTCAGCAAGGGCGCGGCCGCCATCGGATGCTTCTTTGCGGCCCGTATCGGTAAGGTCGACGTCCATCCAGCCGGTGAAAAGGTTCAGCTTGTTCCATTCGCTTTCGCCGTGGCGGACCAAGACGAGTTGCATGGTCGAATCAGTCATGATTCCTTCTCTTTCTCGTAGTAAGCGGGTTGCCCCGAGTTTATTTGTAATGCGCGTTATGCGCTAAGCAAAGAGAGCTGAGGACATAGGCGCAACATATTTAGTATGACGTTTCGACGAACGTGTGGGGCACTGGTCGGGGAGCGTTACCGTGCTTTCGTTGGACGGTGCATTTGAGTTGGATGTGTCACTTCTCTGTCCCCTGTGCTGTACACGCAGCGTGGCGATGGGTTGGTATGATGGAACGAAAAGAATCTGCGCTTTAAGGAGCTTACGCATGAACGAAATAAAATGCCCACACTGCGGAAAGGTGTTCCAGGTTGACGAGCGCGGTTTTGCCGATATTTTACGTCAGGTGCGCACTGCTGAATTCGATAAGGAAATAGCCCAGCGAGAAGGCATGCTGCAAGAGCAGAATGCCCAGGCGGTAAAGCTTGCCGTTGCTAAGGCTCAACAGGACGCTCAGGCGGAAACCGCCCAGCGCGATGCTCGTATCGCGGAGCTGGAAACGCGCCTTGCTGCCGAAAAGCGCGAACGCGAACAGGCCGAAAAGTCGTCTCAGATTGAACATGCCAACGAACTTGAAGCGGCGCTTGCGAAGAAGCAAGCCGAAATTGTCCAGCTGCAGGCGGACGTGAAAAAGCTATCGGCCGACCACGATGCGCAGAATCGCATTGCCAAGGCAGAGCATGAGCGCTTGCTCTCTGACGCAACCGCGCAGCGCGATGCGGAAATTGCGGCATTGCGCCAGCAGCTTGAATCGCAGGTTCAGCAGTACTCCCAGAAGATTGCCGCTGATAAAGCGGAAAGTGCTCGTGTGGCCGCCGAGGAATCGGCAAAGCTCCAGCAAACCATTGTTGCGCAGAAGCAGCAGCTGGAATCGCAAACTCAGCAGTTCAGAGCCGAAAAAGAACTTGCGGTAAGCGAAGCCCGTGCCGCAGCTGAGCGTCAGCGCGACGAGCTGGCTGCCCAGGTTAAGCTCCAGGAAGCCCAAGCGGCTCAGGAGCGGGCTGCCTTGCGTGAGAAAATGACCAACGAGCTTGCTGCAAAAGACGAGCTCATCAAGTACAAGGACGAAGAAATTGCCCGCGTTAAGGAAATGAAGGCGCGCCTTTCCACCAAGATGGTTGGTGAATCGCTCGAACGTCATTGCGAGACCGAATTCAACAAAATCCGTGCTACGGCGTTCCCACATGCGTATTTCGAAAAAGACAACGATGTGGTCGATGGCACCAAAGGCGATTTTGTCTTCCGCGAAACCGATCCCGCAACGGGCGAAGAAGTGGTTTCCATCATGTTCGAGATGAAGAATGAAAACGACGAAACGCGCACCAAGCACAAGAATGAGGATTTCTTCGCCAAGCTCGACTCCGACCGCAAGAAGAAAGGCTGCGAGTATGCGGTTCTATGCACCATGCTTGAACCCGAAAACGAGCTCTATAACGAAGGCATTGTCGACGTGAGCTACCGATATGAAAAGATGTACGTTATCCGTCCGCAATTCTTCATACCCATCATTTCCATCTTGCGCAACGCTGCGCTGTCTGCTCTGCAGTACAAAACCGAGCTTGCCGAAGTGCGCAATCAGAATATCGACATCACGAACTTCGAAAACTCGATGGAAGATTTCAAAACAAAGTTTGCGCGCAATTACGACCTTGCTAGCCGTAAGTTCCAGACGGCTATAGATGAAATCGATAAGACGATTGACCATCTGCAGAAAACAAAAGAGGCACTGCTGGGTAGCGAGAGGAACTTACGCCTGGCAAACGACAAGGCGCAAGACCTTACCATTAAAAAGCTTACGCGTAAGAACCCTACGATGAAGGCGAAGTTTGCTGCGCTGAAGGAAGGGGAAAACGCCCTGCCTGAGGCTGCCGATCAAGAGGATTAGAGAACCAGCACACGCTTCTTCCGTTTTGTAAATCTTTCCCGAATAGCTTGAAAGGGGAAAGCGACAAGGCTCGCTTCGGCTTAGAATGGCTTCGTTTTGTTTAAGAGCGGAATTTCAGGAGCGCTTGGTGACCCACAAAATGACAGGTAAGCAATGGCTCGCCCTCGCAGGCATCGCTGTTGCGGCGTTTGTGTTCAATTCTTCGGAATTCATGCCAGTTGGCTTGCTTACCGATATCGGAAAGACGTTTGGAACCAACGAGGCTACAACGGGCATGTTGGTTTCGGTATATGCGTGGGCGGTAATGCTTCTTTCCGTGCCATTGATGATTATCGCAACGCGCCTGGACTTTCGTAGGCTGCTCTTGGTGGTTATCGTGGTGTTCCTGGTTGGGCAGGTTCTTACGTCGTTGTCGACAAGCTACTGGATGCTCATGGCGGCGCGCATGGTAGTTGCTTGCGCGCATTCGGTATTTTGGGCTATTGCCGCGCCTATTGCGGTGCGTTTGGTGCCGAAAAACAAGCGCGCTCTTGCTTTAAGCGTTGTCGAGACGGGCACTGCTGTTGCGGCTATTGTTGGCTTGCCATTGGGCCGAGCTATTGGCTTGGCGGTTGGATGGCGCCTGACGTTTGCCATTGTTGCGGTAATCTCTGCGCTTTTGCTGGTGTACCTGCTTATCACTTTGCCTTGGGTTCCTGGCGCAGAGCCCTTCAGCATTGGGCAGTTGCCGGGGTTGTTCCAAAACAAGGGCTTGGTGGCGCTGTTTATCCTTACGGCGTTGTATGCATGGGGCTACTACACAGGCTATAGCTACATCGAGCCATTCTTGCTACAGGTGGCGGGGTTGGAAAACGACGTGGTCACCTTAGTCCTTTCCGTGTTTGGTGTTGCAAGCATCATCGGCAGTATATTGTGTTCAAAGCTGTATCCCCGTTTCCGTTTCCCGTTCTTTAGGGCCATCACCATCGGTGTGCCGGTAGCCTTGCTGCTGATGCATGCGGCGGCGGGTTTGGGCCTTGCGGCAATACTTGGCGTTGTCGTTCTGTGGGGCATAAGCGCGGCTTCGGTGAGCGTTGTGTACCAGGCAGAGATCATCAATGTTTCTTCCGATGAAGAGGAAACGGTTGCCATGGCGTTTTTCTCGGGCATCTTCAACTTCGGCATCGGCACTGGTGCGCTTTTGGGCGGTCAGGTGGTTAACGCACTGGGCATCGCGAGCGTGTTTTATGCGGGCGGCATCATCGGTATGGTCTCTATTCTGTTCTGTTTGGTGGTGGCCGTTGGGCGCCTTAAGCGCTATTCCGTGAAATAGCCCGAAGCGCATGGTTTCCGCTTGGCGCTTTGAGGGGGAGCGTGGCGGCGCCCACAGGAGCCGTCGCGCTGTGCGGTACGCGCCGCCCGCTCGGCACCACGCTGCGCAGTGTGCGGTTGCCGCTCACGGAAGCCGCCGCGAAGCCGCTCGCGATGCTACGCTGGGTCCGCCCTGACCAAATCGTCATGCTGAAGCTGCTCCGAGAGTCCAGAAACAAAAATCTCGACTTTTTTGCAACTTTTTTGCGATTAGGGATTGTTCCGAGCTTTCCAACCAGGGATTGAGGTGCAAAAGCGCAGGTAAATCGGTTTCATGGCGGCCTGTTTTCGCTTTGCGGGGACGGAAGTGAGCCCCTAATCGCAAAAAGTTGCAAAGACGCCGCAATTTTTGTTTTCACGATGGGTGGATTGCCTCAACGGGCAGATATCGCAATGGGCCGGGTGCGTAGGTCTTTTCTCATCAGGCTTTATTTCGTCTTTGTTTCGAAAATGTCCAGACTCTGTGACGATGCGAGACTAATTGATGTTGAACAATTGCAACTTTTGCCGAAAGGACGAATATAGAGCCATCGAACGCAAGGGGCGTTCGGAATAAGCGCTTCGGTGCTTGCACGTTAGGACGAACTTTTGAATTATCGCAACCTGCATACAGAAATTATCAGCTCCATTATTTAGGGCTCGGGTTGCTTGGATCAGCTGCCCGAACCCTAATCGGGCAGCTGATGGTTTTGAATCCGGAGGCTGTTTAAAGAAACGGCTTCCGGATTTTTTATTCCCTTGACATCTGCTCCCTCGCGTCGTCTTCTTCAAACAGCCTTTCGATTCCAAACCTTGATTCATCGGTTCACGGATTGAAGGAAAAGAAGGAAACGAAATGTCAAGTACGGCAGCAACAGCAGCGGCAATGGCGCCTGTGGGCGTCGGATCGAAAGGGAAGAATTCAACAGCTGAAATTGTGGCAGCTTCAATGGTGGGAACCGCCATCGAGTTCTACGACAATTACTGCTACAGTATCGCGGCGGCAAGCTATTTTGGGCTGATCTTCTTTACCGATGTTGCGAAGTCCGATCCGGTGTTGGCAACGTTGCTTTCGTTCGTGACTTTCGCCGTTTCATTTTTGGCACGTCCGTTTGGTTCATTGATATTCGGTCATTTTGGCGACAAGCTCGGCCGCAAGAAAACACTGGTGGTTGCCCTGATGCTTATGGGTATCGCAACCTTTGTGGTGGGTTTGCTTCCCGGGTATGAGGTTCTTGGCCCTACTTCCGTTGTCCTTTTGTGCGTGTGCCGCGCTTGCCAGGGTTTGGGCCTTGGCGGCGAATGGTCCGGTGCTGCCTTAGTGGCGACCGAAAATGCCCCGAAGGGGAAGCGAGCTCTGTATGGTGCGTTTCCCAACATGGGCGCCCCCATCGGCTTTTTCTGCGCATATGGCGTAAACCTGCTGCTTGATTCTTCCTTGCCTGCCGATGCGATGGTTGCGTGGGGTTGGCGCATTCCGTTCCTGCTTTCCGCATTGCTGGTGGTAGTTGGGCTGGTTGTGCGCTTGCGCATGACAGAAACTCCCGTATTCCAGAAAGCGCAGCGTGAAAACCGCACGGTAAAGATGCCTCTTGCCATGCTTCTTCGTCACAACTGGAGGCAGGTTGTGCTCGGCACCTGCGCGGTTAGCATTACCTATACGCTCTTCTATGTGCTGGGAACCTGGTCGCTTTCCTACGGTGTGTCAACCTTGGGCTTCACTCAGCAGCAGTATCTGGGAATGCAGATGGTATCGGTATTCTTCTTTGCGGGTTTCATCGTTGTTGGTTGCTTGAGCGCTGATCGTTTCGGCAGGAAGCCCGTGGTTGCACTTGCTACCGTGGCAACCTTGGTGTTTGCGCTCTTTGCTCCCATGCTGCTTTCGGTTCATAGCGCCTTGAACGTGATGCTGTTCCTCTGCATTGGTTTTATGTGCATGGGTGCTGTTTTCGGGCCCACCGGTTCGTACTTGCCTGAGTTGTTCCCCGCCCGCGTTCGTTATTGCGGTTCTGGTCTCTCCTATAACTTGGCTGCAATTGTCGGCGGCGCCTTCGCTCCCACTATTGCTTCGGCGCTTGTTATGAATTTCGGCATCATGTCGTTGGGTTGGTACCTGGGAGGCATGGCGGTTGTTTCCCTTGTCGCCCTGTTCTTCTTCCGTGAAAGCAAGGATGTCAACTACGAGGAATAGCGTCAGGCATCGGCTTGCTTAGAAAGCAAAGAATGTCCCAAGATGTAGCGTTGAACTGCCCCGCGCTTTCTTTATCCAAGGAATGGGGGGCGGTTCACGGTGCGTCGAGGGGCATTCTTTGCTTGATGGGGCGGGGTCGTTTGCGGTGATGTTATTATGGTGTACATAAAAGTACCCAGTACTGGTTCAGTCGAAAGGTTTGCCGTGGCAACTACAGCTCAGAAACTCAAGCTTATGTATCTGGCAAAGCTCTTAGAGAGTGAAACTGATGACGAACATGGCCTTACCGGTCCGCAGATCATTCAGCGCTTGGCTGAGTTGGGTATCGCGGTTGAGCGGAAGACGCTCTATCGCGATTTGGATTGTCTGCGCGAATTCGGCTACAACATCGTGAAGTACCAGCGTTCACCTATTGAATATGGTCTTGCTTCGCGTGAGTTCCAGGAAAGCGAATTGCTGCTGTTGGCGGATGCGGTGCAATCTTCCCGTTTCCTTACCGAGCGTAAGTCGAATGCGTTAGTGAAGGCCATTGGTAAGCTGGGTAGCAAATACTTGGCGGACGATCTAAGAAGGAACCTTCACGTTGAGGGGCGTATCAGGTCGCAGAATGAATCGGTGTTCTACAACATCGACGCTATTCAGCGAGCTATTTCCGCTAAGAAAAAAGTACGTTTCCGTTACTTCAAATACGACAATCGGAAGAAACGAGTCCTGCAGCGCGATGGACGTTTCTATGAGGAAACGCCATTGCATCTGGTGTATATGGATGACTGCTATTACCTGGTTGCCTGGAACGATAAGCATGAAAGCACCACTAATTATCGCGTGGACAGAATGCTGAACATCGATGTGTCCGAAGAAGATGCAACGAGCAATGAGCAAACGGCCGAATTTGATGCGGCGAAGTATCAGAAGAGGGTATTCGGCATGTACAGCGGCGAGGCAGTTGCGGTTACCTTGCTTGTGAAACCGGATGCCATCAGCACAGTAATCGACCGCTTCGGCGATGCTGCTGATGCCGAAGCGGTCGAGGATGGCTCGATGCGCGTGCGCACCAAGGTTATGCAGGCGCCTACATTCTATGGCTGGTTGGCGACTCTGGGAACCAGCGTGATAATCGAGCAGCCGCAATTCTTGAAAGAGGAGTACCGAACGTATCTCCAAGGGATTATCGAGCAGTACTGAGCACGTACGACATTCATTGCAGTTCCTCCCATTTCCAGGAATCAATGAACTCGTTTACGCGAAGTGACATATGGGAAGTGAGGCCCGTCATGCATCTGAGAGCGTTTACGTAAGCGACCTTAAGGGGAAGGTCGTGTTCGGTTCTGAAATCCTCAGGCTCTCTGATTTCGTGTTCCAATTCGTCGATGAGGTAGTTTAGGTCGTCTTTGATGCTGATGAGTTCATCAAAATCTCTGCTATCGAGTGTTTTGAGGAACTTGGTTGGTGATTCGAACATGATGCCTACCTTGGTCGAATATCGGTTACGTACAGGCCAACACGAACCTGCTTCCAAGGAGCAGCTTCTTTGTCGACTTGAAGAATGCGGCACTCGAGGATGTTCCTGTGGCCAAAGTGAAATAAGGTCGAGGCTAGGCTGTTCTGGTCGGCGGGGATATAGCCGATCATGACGCCGTTGAAGTACAGGGCGATTGATTCTGGGTCGTAGGGATTTCCCGGCTCGGGGCAAAGCTCGATGCTGTCGCCAATGCTCATCTGATTAATAACGAGTGCGCCATCGTAGTGCTGGAATCCTGCAATGAAAAATGTTGAGAGATGTCGGCTGGGCTGATACATGGCTTCCTCCTTGAAGCGGCTGGGATGGCAAGAGGCAAGGGGTTGGTAAAGTGCCAGCCCCTTTTGTCGACCACAGCAAGCAAATTCGAAAGGGTGAAAGCGAGTGAAATGACAAGGAGTTTATTTTGCTTGTATGTGGCGGCCTCGATAGGAATGGCCTCTTGATGGTTTGAATAATACGCAGGTCGCAGCTTGTGCGTGGGTATCGCAGTGGACATCAAATAAAAAATTGGGAAAAGAAAGAAAAAGGCTCGCATTGGCGAGCCTTCGATGGTTGTAAGTATGAATGGTTCCGCTTAGCGCATTTTGCGTGAGCTGGCGTGCTTGTCCGGATGGGAATAGGAGTCAGCTCCGCTGCTTCTATTGTCCGATCTTCGATCCGCAAGCGATGCAGAAAGCGTTTTCGGAGTCTTGCCTTGTTCCGCACTTAGGGCAGTACTGAACGGACGGATCGATAACAGGTTGCTCCTTTGCTGCGGGCGCAGTGGTTTCCGAGTTCTTCTTTGGGGCTTCTTGCGGCGCTGGAGCCTTCGGGGCTTCCTGTGGTGCCGAAGCGGCTTTGGTTTTCGGTGCTGAAGAGGCTGAAGGGGCTGCGCTGTCTGCGTTTGGGCCCTCGGCGGAAGATTGCGCTGCTTTCTGTTCCTTGTTGTGCGCAATCCCTTCGAAGATGAGGCCCAAGATAGCAGGGAAAAAGAACCCAATGGTTTCGAACAGCGCCGGTCCGCTGCTGAAGTCGATGAATTCTTGTCCTGTGATGATGGCGCATATAATTGCGAGTGCCTGGATAACGTAGAGGACGATGGCTGCTGTTTTCAAGGCTTCTCCTTCTGGTCGTGTATGCGTTGCGGGAACTATTGTCCTGCCAGGTCTTTTGCGACTTCGGCGCCGATAGCCAAGCCCATTGCCGCAGGAACGAAGGCGTTGCTGCCGGGAACGCTACGCCGGTCAAGGCAGGTGCGCTCGCTGTTGGGCGGGCATACGCACCCTGCGGCACAGCCGGCCCTGCCGTCTTCTTCGGACTTTACGGTAGGTTCTGGCGAATAAGCAACCTTCAAATTATGGATGCCGCGTTTTCGTAGTTCTTTGCGGATAATGCGTGCTAGGCGGCAGATGGAAGTCTCTGAGATATCAGCGATGCGAATGGCTGTGGGATCAAGTTTGTTGCCAGCACCCATAGCGGAGATAATGGGCGTTCCTGCTGTCTTTGCCTGGGCAACCAGATGAAGCTTTGCCGTTACCGTGTCGACGCAATCGACGATGTAGTCGTATTTCGAAAGGTCGAATTCGCTTGCCGAATCGGGTAGGTAGAAGCATTTGTGCTTGGTGATTTTACAGCTGGGGTTTATGTCGAGCAGGCGCTCTTCCATGGCATCGACTTTATCCATACCGACGGTTTTCCAGGTTGCAATTATCTGGCGGTTTATATTTGTCAGGCATACTTTGTCGTCGTCAACGATGTCGATGGCGCCCAACCCACTGCGCACGAGCGATTCGCAAACATAGCCGCCTACGCCACCGCAGCCGAACACGATAACGTGGGCCTTCTGCAGCGATTCGACGCCGTTGCTGCCAAGTGTCAAACGGGTGCGTGAAAACTGATCGAGCACGGTATACCTTCCCTAAATTTCGACAAACCACTGCTAAACGTTGCCATTGTAGAACAAAAGAGCCTGCTCGAACGAGCAGGCTCTTCATGTGCGCTATGTAGGCGATGCTTACTGCTGACGTGCCGCAGGCATTCCCCAGGCAAAGTGGTCGGAATGCAGCAGCTGCTCTGCCTTTTCGGAGTTCGGTTCGCCGAAGTACTTTTCATAGCATTCAACGACCGAAGGATTCTCGTGGCTGAAGCGCAGCTTCGAATTGGTGTCGATGTCGCGCAGGATAAGTTCACGTTCGGCTGCGCATTCGCGGCCCTCGTGGATGGGCTGGCCGCCGCCGCCAACGCAGCCGCCAGGGCATGCCATAACCTCGACGAAATCGTAATCAACCTCGCCGTTTTCGATGGCGTTGCACAGGTTGTCAGCATTCTGGAGACCGCTGACGATGGCAACGGTAAGTTCTTTGCCTGCCAGGTTGTAGGTTACCTCGCGCCAGCCTTCGCAACCGCGTACGGCGCTGAAAGCATCGGGATCGGGGTTTTCGCCGGTGACCAGGAAGTGAGCGCTGCGAAGAGCCGCCTCCATTACGCCGCCGGTGGCGCCGAAGATGTGACCTGCGCCAGTGGCTTCGCCCAAGGGCATGTCGAACTCTTCTTCGGGTAAGTTCCTTACGTTGATGAACTGAGCCTTCAGCATGCGTCCGAGTTCGCGCGTGGTAAGCACTACGTCAACATCGGGACCGGTTCCGGTGGTGTCCATGTCCTCATAAGCGCATTCTGCCTTCTTGGCAACGCACGGCATGATGGACACTACGGCAATTTTCGCAGGATCGACGCCCAGGATTTCTGCGTAGTAATTCTTCGCAATGGCGCCGAAGATCTGCTGTGGCGATTTCGTGGTGGAAAGATGCTTTACCAGGCTGGGATGCTTTGCCTTCAGGAAGCGCACCCAACCAGGGCAGCACGAGGTAAACATGGGCTGCCCAGGCTCTTCTTTCAGGTGATGAAGAAGCTCGGTGCCTTCTTCCATGATGGTCATGTCTGCTGCGAAGTCGGTATCAAAGACATAATCGAAGCCCAGTTTGCGCACGGCGGCAACCATGCGGCCCATCGTGGCTTCTTCCTTTGAAAGGGATACGGATTCGCCCCAGGCCGTTCGGATGGAGGGCGCGATCTGGACGATGGCGATACGCTCAGGGTCGGCGATGATGTCGAATACCTTCTGGGTATCGTCGCGTTCGGAAAGAGCACCGCAGGGGCAATGCGTGATGCACTGGCCACACAGTGCGCATGCCGCTTCGGATATGTCGCGGCAACCCGCAGCGCCCACATGGGCGTTCGAGCCTGTGCGGGTGAGGTCCCACACGTTCAGGCTCTGAACCTTACTGCATTCACTTACGCAGCGCATGCAGCTGATGCATTTGGAAGCGTCGCGAACGAGCGGGAAATCGGTGGGGTTCTTCTGCTGGTCGTATTCGACAGGGTAGGGGATGTTGGTGATGTTCAGTGCAGCTGCGTTGCGCTGGATCATGCAGTTGCCGTTGCGCGTGCATGTGGTGCATTCGCTTTTATGACGCGAAAGAATAAGCGCCATCGTTTCACGGCGGGAGGCAACGACACGGGGGCTCATGGTGTTTACCACCATGCCCTCGGCAACTTCGTTGTTGCAGGAGGAAACGAGCTTGTCAGTGCCTTCCACCTCTACAACACAGATGCGGCAGGCGCCGATTTCGTTAATGTCTTTCAGGTAGCACAGCGTGGGAATCATGGAGCCTGCCTGATAGGCGGCGTTCAAGATGGTGGTGTGCTCGGGAACGGAGACTTCCTTCCCGTCGATGGTCAACGTTACCATGCTCGGCTCCTTCCGCCCTTGAATGCACCGTAGCCGAAGTGATCGCACCCCAGGCAGCGGCCTGCTTCTTGCATCATTTCCTCTTCAGACATGCCGATTTCGCACAACTCGAAATCGCAGCTGCGCTCTGCGCCAGGGCGCTCCTTCATGGTTACGCGACCGCAGGGAACGCGATCTGCCAGGTTAGGGGCGGGGATGTCCACGTCGCAACGGATTTCGTGGTTACCGCCCAGATAGGTGTCGATTGCACGCGCTGCAACTTTGCCGCCCTCAATGGCGCGAATGACGGTTGCCGGGCCCCAGCTGCAGTCGCCGCCGGTGAAGAAGCCAGGCTTTTCAGGGATGCTGGAATCGGGTTGTGCTTGGATTTCGTCCCACTTGCAGGGCAAACCGAATTCCTCGAATGCGCCAGAGTCGATGTTCTGACCGATGGCAACAATGATGGTGGTTGCGGGAATGCGAACCTCGGGCTTGTTTGCTGCTTTGGGAGAGGGGCGGCCGCCGCGCACCGTGGAGATCATCTGGGGCTGGCCCCAGAGTGCCACGGCATGGCCTTCATCGTTGACTTCGACATGTGCAGGGGCAACAAGCTCCATAAGCTCGCAGCCATCCTCGATGGCTCCGTCGATTTCTTCAGCGAGCGCTGTCATGTCGGCGCGGCGACGACGGTAGACGATCTTTACCGACTTGGCGCCCATGCGGCGTGCGCTTCGAGCGGCGTCCATGGCAACGTTGCCGCCGCCAACGACAACAACATCTTGACCGGAGAGGTCGGCGATGTTGCCGTCGCCGATTTCGCGCAGCATGGCAACGGCGGGAACTACGCCCGGTGCGTCTTCGCCTTCGATGCGGAGTTTCTTGTCTGAGTGAGCGCCGATGCATACGTAAACGGCATCGAAGTCGCGTTCGAGATCGGCGATTGCAACGTCCTTGCCAATGGAAACGCCCAGCTTAACCTCTACGCCCAAAGAGGTGATGTGCTCGATTTCGGTGTCGAGCAGGGTTTTGGGCAGGCGATAGTTGGGGATACCGTAGCGGAGCATGCCGCCGAGCTTGGCGCGCTGCTCGTATACCGTTACGGAATGGCCCATGCGGGTGAGGTAATACGCTGCGGTAAGACCACCAGGACCACCACCGATAACGGCAACCTTCTTACCGGTGGGTTCTGCCACCGTAGTGGGGCGGTTGGGCGTTTCGTGATCGCAGGCGTAACGCTTCAGGCCGCGGATGTTGACGGCGGAATCAACAAAGCTGCGACGGCAGGTGTTTTCGCAGGGATGCTCGCAAACATAGGCGCAAGCGCTTGGGAAGGGGTTGTCTTTACAGATGAGCTCAATGGCGTCGTCGAAGCGGCCAGCTTTTACCAGTGCGATGTAGCCAGGGATATCGACATTTGCGGGGCAGCCCTGAACGCAGGGAACAGGGTGGTCGGACGTGCACAGGCAGCGGCCTTCTGCATGGAGCTCGTAGTCTTCGCGGAAAGCGCGTACTCCGGTAAGGGCCATTTCGGCAGCCTGGGTACCGATTGCGCAATCTGCCGAAACGCGTACGTTTTCAGCGAGTGCCTCGATTCGCGCAAGGTCGGCTTCGGTTGCCGTTCCTTCCAACACGCTGTTGAGCAGCGATTCGATCTGCGCCAAGCCAATGCGGCAGGGAACGCACTTGCCGCATGTTTGCGTGCGGCACAAGGCGATAAGGCCGCGTGTCACATCAACGGGACAGGTACCTTGAGGATGCGAAACAAGACGACGGGCCATATCTTGACATACGCCGCGCACGGTCTTCTCCGCTTCGCTCGAGGTGCGGATTTCCAATGGGCTCATGGAATTCTCCTCGGTCTGTATGGTTGAGCTGGTATTTTCCAGCCTTGCGCATACGGCTCCGCCGAAAAGAATCGGCGCTTTGTCCTATGAGCGCGCATGCTTATACAAAGTATAGCAACGGGCAAGGGTGAGCGGGGTTGGTTAACCGATGAACGGCAATAAAACGAAATTGCACCCATGGAAATCTGGTGTCCGTGGGTGCAATTGTCCACTGCAAGGTTGTGGTTTTAGCGCTGGTTCTCTTTCAGGAATTGTTCCATGCCAGGAAATGCCTTGATGGATCGATCGAATACGCCCATTAAATAGGCAAGGGTTAAACCGTAGTTGGATACTGGCACGCCCGCGTGCACGCATGCTTGGATGCGAGAGAGCACGGCGCGGCGGTTGAATGTGCAGCCCCCACAGTGAATTACCAGGTCGTAGCTGGAAAGATCTTCTGGGAAGTCTACGCCCCGCACGTTTTCGACGGTAAGCCCTTGCCCGATACGAGCGCGAAGCAGACGGGGGATCTTCACCGTGCCGATATCTTCTTCAATGGGGTGATGGGTGCAGGCTTCCGCTATGAGCACGCGGGATTTTTCTGTGAGCTTGTCGATGGCAAGCGTCCCTAGGGCTTGGGTGGGCAAGTCTCCCTTGAAGCGGGCAAACGCAACCGAAAAGCCAGTAAGGGGAACGTTTTCCGGCACGATTGCCGCCACCTTGTCGAACGCCTGGGAATCGGTAACCACCAAGGCGGGCGGTTCTTTCAGCGCCGCCAATGCGTGCGGCAGTTCCTTGTCGGTAACGCAAAGTGAAAGGCAGCTGGAGTCGAGCAAATCGCGAATGGCTTGAACCTGAGGGAGGATAAGGCGCCCTTTCGGCGCTTCTTTGTCGATGGGGATAACCAAGATAACCACCGAGCCTGGATCAACGATGTCTCCGATGATTTTCGGGTCGTTCACGAATTCTTCGGGCGCGTTGTCGAGCAGGGCTTGGCGCAGCTCAAGTACGCCTTCTCGCTTTGCCGCGCACATGCAAACCAGAGGTTTTTGCTGGAGGTCACGGGGAAGGGTGCTGCGGCATGCTGCGATAAGCGCTTCTTGCTGGGGATCGACGACGGTTCCTCGCGGTGTGTGACTTTCGGCCGAGCCAGGGGAGTCGGAATTAGATCCTTGGGCGCCAACGGGAAGCAGATCTGTTTTGTTGCACACAATGATGAAGGGGATGCTTCGCTTGGAAAGCTGGGCGGCAATTTCCTCTTCGTAGGGACCCCAGGTGCCAGCCTCGGCTACGATGACGCCCATATCGCAACGGTCAAATACCTTTTTGGTGCGTTGAGTGCGTAGCTCGCCAACGGTTTCCTGGTCATCGTCGATACCTGCAGTGTCGATGAACAGCACGGGGCCCAAAGGCAGGAGTTCCATAGGTTTGTCTACCGGGTCGGCGGTGGTGCCTGCTACGGCGGAAACGATGCTGGTTTGCTGGTTGGTAATGGCGTTCAGCACGCTCGATTTGCCTACATTGCGTCGCCCGAACAGGCCGATCGCCATACGCATGCCCTTTGGGGTACGCATGAGTGCAGGGCCGCTTTCGGCAAGAAGAGGCGTGCCTGTAGAAGATGATTGTGGCGTTTGCCCCCGTGGGTGTCTTTTTTGCGCGATGCCCATATGAACCCTTTCCCGTGCGTCTTTCTAGGAATGTTCCCATTGTATTGTTTCGTTTCTTTAACAGATTATGGTGCCGTTTGTAGATGAGCGTGGTTTCTGGTGAGCGGGCTGTCTCAATTAGCAGTAAATTAGACACAGTTGCGCATACGTGCGATAACCATATCTTCGGCAAAGGTGATGCCCGTTTGCTTTTGCCGTTTGTTTCTATAAAGGCAAAGCGAAAGAAGAACTAATGACGGAATTCCGCTACGATCCGAAATCGCTTCGCGCCGACGAGTTCATCAACGACGCGGAGATCCTCGATTCCATCGCCTACGCTGATGCGCATAAAGACGATATCGAGTTGTGCCGCCGCATTTTGGACAAGGCACGTGCCAACCTGCATCCTTCTGCCGATCACGGTGCGGTTATAACCCATCGTGAGGCAAGCGTTCTTCTGGCCTGCGAAGATCCGCAGATCAATAGGGAAATCAAAGAACTGGCGCACCAGATTAAGCTGGCCTACTACGGTAATCGTATTGTTCTTTTTGCGCCGCTGTATCTTTCTAACTACTGCGTGAACGGCTGCTTGTATTGCCCGTATCACGCAAAGAATCGCACCATCCCCCGCAGGAAGCTCACTCAGGAAGAGATTCGCGCTGAGGTTATTGCCTTGCAAGATATGGGTCATAAGCGCCTGGCCATCGAAGCAGGCGAAGATCCGAAGCACAACCCCATCGAATACATCCTGGAGAGCATGGAAACCATCTATTCCATCAAACACCGCAATGGCGCAATCAGACGCGTTAACGTGAACATTGCCGCGACCACGGTCGAAGAGTACCGCATGCTTAAAGAAGCAGAGATTGGCACATACATTCTGTTCCAGGAAACGTATAACAAAAAGGGTTACCAGGAGCTGCATCCCACAGGTCCGAAGCGTGATTATGATTGGCATACCGAAGCGATGGACCGCGCCATGGAGGGCGGCATCGACGATGTGGGCCTGGGTGTATTGTTTGGATTGCAGGGATATCGCTACGAGTTTGCCGGCCTGATCATGCACGCTGAGCATTTGGAGGCAGTGCACGGCGTGGGCCCGCACACCATCAGCGTTCCGCGTGTTAAGCCTGCGATGGACATTGACCCAGATATGTTTGACAACGGCATTCCTGACGAAATGTTCGAGAAGATCATTGCCCTCATTCGCATCACCGTGCCCTATACCGGCATGATTATCTCTACCCGCGAAGGCCAGCAGGTGCGTGAGCGCGCTTTGCAGTATGGCGTAAGCCAGATTTCCGGTGGGTCCCGCACCAGTGTTGGCGGTTACAACGAGCCGGAGCGCCCGCATGATACCGAGCAGTTTGACGTATCGGATCAGCGTACGCTCGATGAGGTTATCAGCTGGCTGATGGACAATAACCACATTCCTAGTTTCTGCACGGCTTGCTATCGGGCAGGGCGCACGGGCGATAGGTTCATGAGCTTCTGCAAGAACGGTGAGATCCTTAACTACTGCCATCCGAATGCCTTGATGACACTCACGGAGTATTTGGCCGATTATGCCACTCCCGAAACCAAGGAAAAGGGCCTTGCTATGGTGAAGCGTGAACTGTTGAACATCCCCAACGAAAAGACACGACGTATTGCCGAACAGCATGTTGGCGAAATTCTTGCAGGAACGGGAAACGATTTCAGGTTTTAAAGAGCGATAAGATTATGTGCGGGCCGGCACTTGCCAGCCCGTATTTTTATTTCATGGCGAAAGAGGTGCACTATGCGGGCAACCGAGGAAGACATCGAGGCATTTGTTGCAGAGCAGTGGCTGGCATTTTTGACCGACGCCCAACGCTTGATTTCCATTGATAGCTCGCTTGATGCCGAGCACGCGGCACTCGGTGCGCCTTTCGGCCCGGGGCCTCGTGCGGCGCTTGACGAAGCGCTTGCCATTGCCCAGCGGATGGGGTTGGAGCCTCATGATGGAGATGGGTACGCCGGTTTTGCCGATTTGCCAGGCGGAAGCGGGCAACAGATTGGCGTCATCGGCCATGTTGATGTGGTTCCCGCTGGGGAGGGTTGGGATTTCGATCCGTTCAGCCTTACTTGCAAGGATGGCGTGCTTGTTGGACGCGGCACCTCTGACGATAAGGCTCCGCTGCTCACGGCGTTGTATGGCTTGAAATTCTGGCTTGATCGCGGTGCGAACCTGCGCCATGCGGTGCGTTTCATTTTTGGCTGCAATGAGGAGTCGGGGATGGGCGATGTCCCCTACTACTTGGAGCACAACGATGCCCCCGATTTCCTGTTTACTCCCGATGCCGAATTCCCCTTGTGCTATGGCGAGAAAGGGCAATTTGGAGCAACACTAACCTCTGGAATCATTGAAGGCGCTATTGCCTCTTTTACAGCAGGAACAGCCCCCAATGCGGTGCCCGGCATAGCGCGTGCGGTGGTTTGCGTTGATGCGGAAAATCTGCCAAAGGCCGATCGCATAGAAGTTTCCTCTTGCGAAGAAGGGGCCCTTGTTACCGCAACGGGTATTGCGGGGCATGCCTCGCTCCCTGAAGGCACGTTGAATGCCGTCGGTATTCTGTGTCGCTATCTTGTTTCTGCTGGTGTGTGTTCTGGTGAAGAAAATGCATGGTTGCAATTTGCTGCCAGCATGGCTGAATGCACCGATGGGGCAATTGCCGATGTTGCCTGCTCAGATGCTGATTTTGGTAATTTGACCAGCGTTGTTGGCATGATGAACAAGGTCAACGGCGCTTTTGTCATGACCGAGGACATTCGCTTCCCCGCGGCAATTACCGGCAGCGAGCTCAGCACTGCATTTGAGGCATTGTCGCATGCCCAAGGTGCTTCGATTGCCGTTACCGCATGCAAGGATCCTTTTGTGGTGGACCCCGATACGGCCCCCGTTCGTGCGCTCATGGATGCGTATTGCTCCACCACAGGCAAAAAGGTGCGTCCTTTCACCATGGGAGGCGGCACCTATGCTCGCGAGTTCCCCAATGCCGTAAGCTTTGGCCCCGCAGAAGAGGGGGCGTATCCCGTACCGAGTTGGGTGGGGGGCATGCATGCTGCCAACGAGGGCATTGCCGAAGAAGAGCTGAAGCGCGCTTTGCGCATCTATATCAGGGCGTTTGGCAACCTTGCGGAAGTGGAAGACCTGCACAAATAAGCTTTTTGCTTATGACGGAAACGCCCAGTTGCAGGAATGGGTGGTTGCTCAAAGCGTTATCGCCGGACAATTCGCAGCACTGTTGAAATTGCAGAATATCAGAGAAGAAGAAGTAGCATCTGGTCTTGATGGATGCCACTTCTTTGCATGCTGATAGTGGGCTAAACGCTTTCGATGCTTATGCTGCGCCAATCCCCTTGGGCGGTTGGCGCGTCGATAGAGGTGTACCCTATGCGGCGAGCATAGCGATAGGCCTCATGGACGTTATCGCCAATGCGGTTTGCGTGGTGGGCATCAGAGCCCACGGTCAGTGGCACGCCAGCCTGGAAAAAGCGCTTCAGCAAGGGTTCCTGCGGATAAAAATCGGCAAAGTCCTTGGTCATGCCTGCCGTGTTGATCTCAACGTGGACTTTGCCCTCGCGGGCTGCCTGCGCCATGGAATCGAATAGCGGAGCAAGGTCGAGCGAAGGTGCATAGCCGGAAAGGCCAAACAGGCGCGGCAAGTCGGGATGCGCCATGGAATCGAACAGGCCGCTTGTTGCCGCCTTGCACCATTCTTCAGCGTAGAGCCGCCAAAGCTCGTTTGCCCCCAGCTCTTCCCAGATGCGCATGTCTTCATCCCAGTCGAGCGCCTTTTCTTGAAGGTAGTGGATGGATCCAAGAAGGAACGTTGCGTTGCCGCGTGTTTCCGCCAAATCGGTGCTGCAGCCTGGGTACCAGTCTGCTTCCAAGCCATGCACAATTTCGAGTTCGGGAAATTCGCCCCGCACGCGCTCGATTGCGAAAGCGTACTGCTTGAGCTTGCCTTCTTCGATGGAACAATCGATGAAGCTTGGCCTGCCCCAATGGTCGGTGCAGGCTATGGTTGTTATTCCCTTCGCTAGGGCTTCCTGCATGTTTTCCTGAAAAGTGCTCTTCCCGTCGGAAAACACGGTGTGGGTATGGCAATCAACCAGTTCGATGGGCATAACGTTCCTTTCGGGACAGGTTATTTCGATGTAATGCCGCTTGTTGCTATGCGGATGGCTTCTTCATGGCTGTCGGTAACGGTGAACAAGTCGATGTCGGATTCGCTGATCATGTTCTGATCAAGCAAGGGCCCTTTGATCCACTTGACCAGGTCTTGCCAATATTCGGTACCGAACAGCACGATAGGCATGTTCCCGATCTTATGCGTTTGCGCCAGCACCAGCACTTCGAACATCTCGTCAAGCGTGCCGTAGCCTCCGGGGAAGAAGATTGCGCCCGAAGAGTACTTCACGAACATGGTCTTGCGGACGAAGAAATAGCGGAATTCGATTCCTAGATTTACCCAATCGTTGGTGGTTTCTTCGAAGGGGAGCTCAATGGAAAGACCCACCGAAGTGCCTCCCGCAAGCGCTGCTCCGCGGTTGGCCGCCTCCATGATGCCGGGGCCGCCGCCAGTAATGACAGCGATGTCTTTATTGGCGAGCTTGCCTGCAATTTGCATGGCGTGTTCATAGTAAGGGTCGGTTGGTTCGGTTCGGGCCGATCCGAATATGGATACCGCCGGCCCTAATTTGGCAAGAGCGTCAAAGCCGTCTACGAACTCAGACTGGATGCGTAGTGTGCGCCAAGGGTCGGCATCGCGCCAATCAGTGCCCGGCTCTTCGCTGATCAGCTTTCCTGTGGTGCTGTGACGAGGGACCATCTTTCCGCGCAGGGTTACCGAGCCACGGCGGTAGGGCGTTCCGAGGGGCGAAGCGTCGCCGGTCTGTTTTCCTTCATCGGCGCTAAGCGTTGTTGAAAGATATTTTTCCAAGGCATTTTCAACCGCTGCCTCGGTCGCTTTCCTTGCCTGCTTCTTCGTGATTTTCTTTGCCATTTCGGTCCCTTCCCCTCGCGTCAATGCGCTCTTTCAGCATACCCGATGAACCGCGTTAAATGCACCGAGCGGCACCATACTGCTACACTGGCATGAAAAGTCGTCGTTCCATCGGAGGGAAGGTTTGGAGCGGCGGATCGAGGGGGAAAGAAGATTACCATGGGAAGCACCGCAACAGGGGAAGGCAAGGCTGCCATAACCCGCTCCATGCCTTTGCGCGTAGCCATATATTTTGGTGGCATTTTGATTTTGGGCGTTGGTGTTGTCTTGAGTGCGCGAAGTGATTTCGGCGCGCCGGCATTCCAGTCGATACCGTTGGTGTTCAGCGAAGGCACCCATCTGCTTACCTTGGGACAATCGTGCATATGCCTATATTGCATCGATATCCTTATTCAGGTTCTGGTGTTTCGAACTCTCAATGTCAAAATCGCTCTTCAGATTCCTTTTGCCTTTGCGTTCGGTTGCCTGATCGACCTATTTGACTTCGTATTGGGGCTTGATTTCTTCTGGTTTTGCCATGACCCAAGCCTGCTAACCAGCTGCATTATGTTCACGATCGGCATCACGCTTATCGGCATAGGGGTAAGCGCCATGGTGGCTATGAATTTCGTTTTGAACCCTGCCGATGGTTGCACGCAGGCCTTTATGAAAATCACCCATCTTCCCTTCGGCAAGGCGAAGATCATCAACGACGTGTTGCGTTTCTCTATTGCATGCGTAATGGCGCTTGCGATGACTGGCCACCTGTTCGGCGTGGGCGTTGGTACGGTTATTTCAATGGTTGCCATTGGCGCCATATGCCAGGTGGTATCTGATGGTGCCCGCGGTTTTTACCGTCGTGCCTATGTGCCTGCGAGCTTTGCATAATGCTTTGAACCACTTATTTCATGCGTGTTAACTCTTGAAATCTGCTTTGTTACGTATCGAAACGAAGCCAAAAGCTGTCTGCCGAAGGCGGTACCTTGTTTGCTAGCGAATTATCCCCACCTTTCTTAAAACGGGAAAGGCAAACGGTTCGCGTAAGTCGTTGAGCGGAGAGGACAAGCACTCAGCGGCTTTTCGATTGTGAGAGTGAGAGGTTCAGAATGCAAACACGGAACGTGCCTGTGCAAAACGGGTTGTATCGTCCTGAGTTCGAGCATGATGCGTGCGGTATTGGCGCGCTGGCACACCTGAAAGGTGTGCGCTCGCATCAGATGATCGACGATGCCCTTTCGGTCCTTGTCAATCTGGAGCATCGCGGTGGTAAGGGTTTGGAGCACAATACGGGCGATGGCGCCGGTATCTTGTTCCAGGTTCCGCACCACTTCTTCCGTAAGGAAGCGCAGAAGTACGGTCACCTTCTTCCCGACGAAGGCGACTATGGCGTGGCTATGCTCTTTTTTCCCCAAGACGAGCGTGGCGTAGAGGTTTCCAAGCGCATTTTCGAAGAAGGTTGTGCGAAGGCTGGTTTGCCCCTGCTGTTTTGGCGCGAGGTTCCCATCGATCCCCACGATTTGGGCTCCACCGCACGTGCCTGCATGCCTACCATCCTGCAGGCATTCGTAGGTCGCCCCGAAGACGTTGAGCGTGGAGAGGCTTTTGAGCGCCGTCTGTACGTATGCCGCCGTATGGTGGAAAAGGCAGCCGATGCCGAGCATGCGCTGAAGGGTCATATCTTCTATGTGTGCTCTTTCAGCGCACGTACCATCGTGTACAAGGGCATGCTTGTTGCTACCCAGATGCGCCGTTTCTACCTGGACCTTTCCGATGCAGCGGTGAAGACCGCAATCGCATTGGTTCATTCGCGCTACTCCACGAACACCACCCCTTCGTGGGAACGTGCCCATCCGAATCGTTACATCATCCATAATGGCGAAATCAATACGTTGAAGGGCAACGTGAACTGGATTCGCGCCCGCGAACCAAACCTGTACTCGCCGGTTTTGGGCAAGGATCTGGAATCTGTTCTGCCTATCATCAACAAGGAAGGTTCCGACTCCGCCATCCTCGATAATGTGCTCGAGTTCTTGGTGATGAATGGTCGCGATATGACCCGCGCCGTTTCCATGTTGCTGCCCGAGCCGTGGGACCACAACGAAACGCTCCCCGCTCGTCGCCGTGCCTATGACGAGTACCAGTCCATGCTCATGGAGCCGTGGGACGGCCCCGCTGCTATCGCCTACACCGATGGCTCCACGTTCGGTGCTGCGCTCGACCGCAACGGCCTGCGTCCTGCTCGTTACTACGTCACGCGTGACGATCGCTTCCTGCTTTCATCCGAGGTTGGAACCATCGAAATCGAGCCCTCCAACATCCTTACCGCAGGCTGCCTTGGTCCTGGCGAAATGGTGGAGATCGACACTACGGCCGATCGCGTTATTTGGAATGATGAACTGCGCGCCCGCTATGCAAAGGAAAAGCCCTACAGCGATTGGGTAAAGGAAGAAAAGATCGAAGTTTCCGATCTTGACGCACCTGTTCAAAACGATGCTGCACGCGATGCCGAGGTTCCCATGACCGTACGCATGGCAAAGCTGGGCTATCACTGGGATGACGTGGATGAGGTGGTTCGCGCCATGGCTGAAAAGGGCGGTGTGCCCCTGGCTTCCATGGGAATCGACGCTTCTCTCGCATGCCTTTCGAAAAAGAACCGTTCCTTCTTCGATTACTTCTACCAGCTGTTTGCCCAGGTAACCAATCCACCTATCGATGCTTTGCGTGAGAGCCTGGTTACTTCGAGCGTGCTCTATATTGGCAACCACGGCAATCTTCTGGAAGATTCCCGCACGGCATGCCAGCTGATTCGCCTCGATGGCCCTATGCTGACGAAGGATCAGTTCGATCGCATCTGCGCGGTTGATCGCGTTGGTTTCAAAGCCCAGCGCTTCAGCGCTACGTATCGTCGCGAAGACGGTGAAAACGCACTGGAACAGGCGCTTGAAAACTTGGCTTGCAGTGTTGAAAAGGCCGTGCGCAACGGGGTAAGCATCATCGTGCTTTCCGACCGTGCTGCAGAAGGCGAAGTGCCTATTCCTTCGCTTCTGGCGGTCTCTTCTGTTCACAACCACCTTATTCGTGTGGGCGTTCGCACCTTTGCCGATTTCGTGGTTGAGACGGGTGATGCCATTTCCGCACACGACTTCGCTGCTTTGGTTGGCTATTCCGCTTCGGGTATCTATCCCTATATGGCCCATGAGTGCATCGCTGATTTGGCGGCAAAGGGCGCTTTGTCCGTATCTGCCGAAGAGGGCGTTGCGAACTACAACAAGGCGGTAACCGCGGGAATCACCTCCATCATGTCGAAGATGGGTATTTCTACGGTTCAGAGCTACCATTCTGCTCAGATCTTCGAGGCTGTTGGTTTCAAGCAGGAGTTCGTTGATCAGTATTTTGCTGGTACCGTTTCCCGTGTGGGCGGCTTGGGCGTTGCCGATGTTCAACGCGAAGAGAACCAGCGCTATGACGACGCTGTGGCTATCCTCAACACGCCGGCACCCGAGCAGCTGCCTTCCTTGGGCCTTACCAAGTGGCGTCCGCAGGGCGGTGAAGAACACCTTATCGATCCGCAGACCATCTACCTGCTGCAACATGCTTGCCGTGAGGGCAATTATGAGATGTTCAAAGAATACAGCGATCATCTGCATCAGGAAGGGCGCGCGATTCGCTTGCGCGATCTGCTCGACTTCGTAACTGATCGTACCCCTGTTCCATTGGAAGAGGTTGAGCCCGCCACAAGCATCGCCAAGCGTTTCAACACGGGCGCTATGAGCTACGGTTCCATTTCCGAGGAAGCTCACAAGTGCATGGCTATTGCCATGAACCGTCTGGGCGGCCGCTCGAATTCTGGTGAAGGCGGCGAAGACCCGAAGCGCGAGACTCCGCTGCCTAACGGCGATTCCATGAATTCTGCCATTAAGCAGATTGCTTCCGGTCGCTTCGGTGTAACGAGCCGCTATCTTTCTTCGGCTATCGAGATTCAGATCAAGATGGCTCAAGGCGCAAAGCCTGGCGAAGGCGGCCACTTGCCTGGTAAGAAGGTATATCCCTGGATCGCCGAAGTTCGCCAGTCCACTCCGGGCATTGGCTTGATTTCGCCTCCGCCGCATCATGACATCTACTCCATCGAAGACTTGGCGGAGCTGATCTTCGACTTGAAGAACGCAAACCCCAATGCGCGCGTTTCCGTGAAGCTCGTTTCCGAGGCCGGCGTTGGCACCATCGCAACCGGCGTTGCCAAGGGCGCTGCTGACAAGATCCTGATCTCTGGTCACAATGGCGGTTCGGGCGCTGCTCCGCGCGACTCCATCTGGCATGCAGGCTTGCCTCTCGAGCTTGGCATTGCTGAGGCTCAGCAGACGCTGCTGCAGAATGGCCTGCGTTCGCGCGTTGTTCTTGAGGCTGACGGCAAGCTGATGGACGGCAAGGATGTTGCCGTGGCCTGCTTGCTTGGCGCTGAAGAGTTCGGTTTTGCGACGATGCCGCTCATTGCTATGGGCTGCCTGATGCAACGCGACTGCCAGCAGGATACGTGCCCCGCTGGTATTGCCACGCAGAACTGCCGCTTGCGTAAGTGCTTCCGCGGCAAGCCCGAGCACGTGGTGAACTTCATGCTCTTCGTTGCCGAGCAGCTGCGTGAGGTTATGGCATCGCTTGGCTTCCGCACGGTAGATGAAATGGTTGGCCATCCCGAGTGCTTGCGCCAGGTTGAAGTGCCGGGCAACTGGAAGGCTAACCTGCTCGACCTTTCTTCGGTGCTCGCCAATGGCGAATGCGAGTTCGGCGCCCATATTCCCGGTGCTGCTGGTCGTCATTTCTTGCCTCAGATGAAGTACGACGTGGAGCTGGAAAAGTCGCTTGACTCCACGTTGTTCCTGCCTATGACCGAGCAGGCTCGCAAGCACATGAAGCCGGTTCGTTTCCGTGCCGATATCGCCAACGTAAATCGTTGCGTGGGCACCATCTTGGGCGCTGCGGTAACCAAGGCGCACCCCGAAGGCCTGCCCGATGGTTCGGTGACGGTTGACTGTGAAGGCTCTGCCGGCCAGAGCTTCGGCGCCTTCATCCCGAAGGGCGTTACGCTCAACGTTACGGGCGATGCGAACGACTACTTCGGCAAGGGTCTTTCCGGCGGTATCCTTTCGGTTCATCCTTCCGAAGATGCCACGTACAAATTCGACGAGAACACCATTGTAGGCAACGTTGCCTTCTTTGGAGCAACGTCGGGTCGCGGTTTTGTAAACGGTCTTGCCGGTCAACGGTTCGGTGTACGCAATTCCGGCGCCACCATCGTGGTTGAAGGCGTTGGCAACCATGGCTGCGAATACATGACCGGTGGCACTGCCCTGATCTTGGGCGAGGTTGGCTTGAACTTTGCAGCGGGCATGACCGGCGGCGTAGCCTACGTGTACGACGAGTACGGTACGTTGGAAAGCCGCTGCAACATGGGCTCGGTAAAGCTTGAAGTTCCCACCGAGGCCGAAATTGAGCTTATCCATAGCCTTATCGAAGAGCATGTCGGTTATACGCAGAGCCCCCGTGGCATCAAGATGCTGTATCGCTTCGAAGCTATGAAGCAGCACTTCGTAAAGGTAATCCCGGTTGAATATGAGCGTGTTCTGCAGATCGTTGCCGCGGCAGAGGCTGAAGGCAAGAGCCATGAGGAAGCGCTTGAAGAGGCATACGAGATTGTAGGGAAGGGGCGCCAGTAATGGGCAAAGCAGGAGCATATCTCGAGCACGATCGCGTTGCTCATGGTGAACGTACGGCGTTGGAGGCTATTGAAGACTTCAAAGAATTCGCCTTGCCGCTTTCCGAAGAGGAGCAGCAGATCCAGGCGAGCCGTTGCATGATGTGCGGTGTGGCGTTTTGCCAGGCTGGCTACAGTTTCGGCAAGGCGCGCCCTTCGGGCTGCCCGCTGCACAACCTTATTCCTGAATGGAATGATTTGGTGTATCGCGGTTTGTGGGACGAAGCGGCCGAACGACTGTCGCTCACCAATCCGTTCCCTGAGTTCACGGGCCGTGTATGCCCGGCGCTGTGCGAGGCTGCTTGCAACCTTGCCTCCATCGAGGGCCCTACCACCATCCGTGACAACGAGCGTGCCATTTCCGATCATCAGTGGGCAGCGGGCGGTCCTAGGCCCTTGCCGAAACCTGCGGCGGGTGCGCCGAAGGTTGCGGTGATTGGTTCTGGCCCCTGTGGTTTGGGAGCTGCTTGGCAGCTGGCCGAAGCGGGCATTCGAGTAACCGTATTTGAGCGCCATGACCGCGCTGGCGGTTTGCTGATGTACGGTATCCCGAACATGAAGTTGCCGAAGGAAATCGTTGACCGTCGCATCAAGTTCCTCGAAGAAGGAGGCATTTCCTTCGAACTGAATACCGATGCATCCGAAGAAGCGGTGGCAGCGCGCCTGAAGTCCGACTTCGATGCGGTCGTTGTTGCCGTTGGCGCAGCGGCTCCGCGTGGTCTTGCCGCTCCTGGTGCCGACCAAAAAGGCGTGGTGTTCGCGGTTGATTACCTTACTTCTTCCACGAAATCGGTAATCAACGGCACTGAACCGGCAATTTCTGCCAAGGGCCTGGACGTTGTTGTTATCGGTGGTGGCGACACGGGCACCGACTGCATCGCAACGGCTCTTCGCCAGGGCGCAAAGAGCGTGCATCAGCTGGAGTACAACGCTGCGCCTCCCGAGGTGCGTGCTGCTTCCAACCAGTGGCCCGAATGGCCTTTCGTGAAAAAGACTGACTACGGCCAACGTGAGGCAATCGAGCATTTCAAAGAAGATCCGCGCTCGTTCGCTGCCGATACGGTAGAGGTTCTGGGTGAAGAAGGTCACGTAACTGGCTTGCGCGTGGTTACGCTTGATTGGAGCCAGGGCGCTCCCCAGCGTCAGATGGATACCGAGCGCGTTATGCCTGCTCAGCTGGTTCTAATTGCATGCGGTTTTACCGGACCCGAACGTGGCATCTATGATGCTTTAGGTGCTGAGGTTGTCGACGGACGCGGAGTTCGCCCCGTTATGGTTGAGGGCACGCATCGCGTTAAGCACGAGGGCGAGACGCCCATCTATGCTGCAGGTGACGCAAAGCATGGTTCCACCTTGGTGGTCAATTCGCTTGCCGATGGCTTGGCTTGCGCAAAAGAAGTTGCTGCTGATCTGCTGAAATAGCATTTGGTAAAGCAAATGGGGCTCCTTGGTGGAGCCCCATTTTTTATGCGCTGGTACCGGTATTATGCGCTATGCATCGCTTCCAAAGACATTTCGGATGCTCTGTACCGTGGTATCGCGGTTCATCTGGGCGATAGAGGTGGTAAGGGGAATGTCTTTAGGGCATACCCGAACGCAATTTTGGGCATTGCCACAGCTGGTTATGCCATCGGCTCCCATAATTGAACGCAGACGCTCTTGTTTGTTCAACTTGCCGGTGGGATGGGCATTGAACAAGCGGACCTGGGAAATGGCGGCAGGTCCGAGGAACTGATTTGCATGCCCGGTATTAGGGCAGGCTTCGAAGCAGCAGCCACAGGTCATGCAGCGAGACAGCTCATATGCCCAGCTTTGAGTGCGTGCGGACATGCGTGGTCCCGGTCCTAAATCGAAAGGACCATCTATGTCGATCCAGGCATGGGTCTTTTTCAAAGCATCAAACAAAAGGGTTCTGTCCACTTTCAAGTCGCGTACCAGGGGGAACTTGGTTAGTGGCTCCAAACGAATGGGTTGCCTTAGATCGTCGATAAGAGCCGAACAGGCTTGGCGTGGTGTGCCGTTGATGATCATGGTGCAGGCTCCACAAACCTCTTCAAGGCATACGCTTTCCCAAACCACGGGGGTGGTTGGTTTGCCTTGGGCGTTTACGGGGTTCTTCCTAATTTCCATCAGGGCTGACACCACGTTCATATGCGGTTGATGGGCAACGCTGAATTCTTCCCAATGCGGTTTTGCGTTGGGGCCTTCTTGTCGCTTGACGATGAGACGAATAGGGTCATGGCCTGCGGTTTTGGTATTCATGGCAAGCCTCCTTCTAATGAGCTTTCGTGTAATCGCGTTTACGGGGCGCAATAAGTGAGGTGTCTACCTTTTCGTAGCTGAGCACCGGGCTGTGCGAAGCGGTATCGTAACGAGCGATGGTGGTTTTAAGCCATTCCTCATCGTTGCGATCGGGGAATTCCGGTTTAAAGTGGCTTCCCCTGCTTTCGTTTCGCTCCAGCGCGCCCTTTGTGATGACCATGGCGAGATCAACCATGCCATAAAGCTGACGAATGAACGGCACATTTGCGTTGCTCCAGGTTGCTTTGTCTTGAACGCCGATACGGGAAAGTCGTTCATCGATTTCTTCGAGCTTAACCAACGTTTCGGCCAGATCCGCGTTGTTGCGAACCACGGTGACATTCTTTGTCATCAGCTCACCCATTTCCTGATGCAGGCGGTAGGCGTTTTCGGCGCCATCAAGCTTCAAAATGCTTCGATAATCTGATTCATCCTTTGCAGTGGCTGCTTCGTAGACGCTTTGGGGGATGTTCTGGCCTTCTGGGAGCCCCTTGGCATAGGCGGCGGCGTTGGGTCCGGCTGTCATGCCGGCGAATACGGCAGAGAGAAGGGAATTCGCTCCAAGGCGGTTGGCTCCATGTTGGGTATAGTCGCACTCACCTGCGGCAAACAAGCCTGGGATGTTTGTTTGCTGATCGAGTCCGACCCAAAGCCCGCCCATTGAGTAATGGACGCTGGGTGCTACGCGCATGGGCACCTTGCGCGGGTCGTCGCCTACGAACTTCTGGTAGATATCCAGTATGCCTTCCAGCTTCGCGTTCAAAACGGATGCGGGGATATGGGAAACGTCCAGGTACACCACGTTTTGGCCGTTGATACCCAGGTGCTGGTTCACGCATACGTTGAAGATTTCGCGCGTGGCAATATCGCGAGGCACCAGATTGCCGTACGCGGGATACTTTTCTTCCAGGAAATACCAAGGCTTTCCATCCTTGTAGGTCCAGACCCTGCCGCCTTCCCCGCGTGCCGATTCGCTCATCAGGCGGTTTTTATCGAAGCCGGGAATTGCAGTGGGATGGATTTGGATGAACTCGCCGTTGGCGTAGAGCGCTCCTTGTTGGTAGCAACGAGCTGCAGCGTAGCCGGTGTTGATGGTGGAGTTGGTTGATTTGCCGAATACGGCACCGCAACCTCCGGTTGCGACAACAACCGCATCGGCGGGGAAGGCGCGTATCTCCATGGACGAAAGATCTTGCGCGGTGATTCCGCAGCATACGCCGTTATGGATTATGGTGGAAACGAATTCCCATCCAACATAGGTGCGCACCTTGCCTTCAACTTCAAGAGCGCGCACCTGTTCGTCGAGCGCATAGAGGAGCTGCTGACCGGTTGTAGCACCAGCAAAGGCGGTGCGTCGTTTTTGCGTACCGCCAAATCTGCGCAGGTCAAGCAAGCCCTCAGGGGTTCTATTGAACATTACGCCCATGCGGTCGAACATGTTGACGATTTTTGGGGCAGCTTCGCACATGGCGCGTACCTGCGGCTGGTTCGCCAAAAAGTCGCCACCGTAAATGGTGTCGTCGAAGTGCTCGTCTATCGAATCACCTTCACCTTTGGTGTTCAGCGCGGCGTTTATACCCCCTTGCGCACAGGCGGAATGCGAGCGCTTGAAGGGAACGAGCGAAAACAAGTCAACGCTCAAGCCTGCTTCTACGATTTTCAAAGTTGCCATCAGCCCCGCAAGGCCTCCGCCAACAACTGCGATTGATCCTTTGCCCATAACAGCCTCTTTCTTGTAGCGTGCGGGTTTAGCCGGCAAAGGCGGACAGTGCCTTTAGGCCAAACGCAGCGAATGCGATAAACAGGGCGAACAGTACGTAGCCTGATATTTTTTGGGAGCGGGGTGAAACGGTGATTCCCCAGGTAATAAGGAACGTCCAAAGGCCATTACAGAAGTGGTAGATGCTGCAAAGAAGGCCTATGGCGAACAGCGTAAGCCCGATTGGTGTGGCAACGATTCCCGCCACCATGGCATAGCTTGGGTCAACGCCGGTAAGTTCAACTTGTAGCTTTGTGCCATAGATATGCCAAATCACAAAGAGCAGTGTGACGATGCCCGCTATACGTTGCAGCACGTAGCACCAGTTGCGGAAGTAGCGATAGCGTTTCACGGTAACGCTTGAGGTGAGGGAGATGTAGACGCCATAGAGGGCATGGAATAAAAGGGGCAGGAAAATTACGAATGTTTCCAGCACAACCTTGTAGGGCATATGGGCCATAAATGAGCCCATGGTGTCGTATGGGGTGGTTCCCCAGTTTGCGGAGTAGTTTACGCACATATGGAAGCAGAGAAAGATTCCCAGTGGAAATACGCCTGCGAAAGAGTGCAGTTTCCGCAGGAAGTTGGCGCGGCGGTCTTTGTCCATGATCCCCTCGATTCCGTCGCCTTTTGGTTGTTAGACGGTTTGTGTTCAGGTGGGCGCTGCGATTCCCCTGTGCAGCTGCTAGCCTGATGCTGAAGCTGGGCATCAATGCAAAATCCCAGCTCATCTTCAAAAAGTATACCGTTTTCCTTGCGGGTGCTTGTGGAGTGCCCGGTGCCGATTCATTGCATTTTCCCGGCGATTCATACATTGGCAATCAGGTAGGGCTCGTTCCTGCACTTGAAGTCGGCGCTGAGCTCTAGTGGTGCCACAAGCTGAGGGCAATGTGAAACAGGGCGGGTAAGAAGCTGGTTGGCCCAACAAGGTGCCTTCGCTAGGCGGCGGTGGGCGAACACCGCTAACGAAATTGGAGTGCATAGTTGCCCAGGAGGCTTTGGGGCCAGCAGCAGACTAAATTCCATCAACAGCATGGTGACCGTTGGTTTTTAACGGGCTTGAACAGGGGTATTCTTGTGGATGGAAAAAACGAGGGGGTACCCATGAAGAGAGCAAACTTCTATGCAGCTAATACCGTGTTGATGTTCGAGGGCGGTGGGATGCGTGCGAGCTATACGGCCGCAATGGCATCGCTTCTGCTCGAACAGAATATAACCTTTGGTCACGTGTGCGGTATTTCTGCTGGTTCAAGCCATACCGTGAATTATCTTTCAGGAGATATCTGGCGCACCCGTGCCAGCTTTACTGATTTGGTAATGGAGCCCGAATTCGGTGGCGCTAAAACATTTGCTCAGGGTAAGGGCATGTTTTCAGCTCATTGGATCTATGAGGAAGCGGGTTTGCCCGAAGGCGTATTGCCGTTTAATTTCGAGGCGTTTGCCCAAAACCCAACTCCTTGCTCAATTCAAGCATTTGATCGCGATACGGGCGAATCGGTGGTCTGGCATAAGGAAGATATGGCAACGTTGGAGGACTTGATGGTGCGTGTGCGCGCCAGCAGTACGCTCCCTGTGGTGATGCCGCCGGTTCATATTGGCGATCACGTGTACTACGATGGCGGTTTGGGCGTTGGCGCCGGCATTCCGTTGCAGCTGGCACTCGATTCGGGATGTCCCCGTATTCTGGCTGTCCTCACGAGAGCCAAGGGCTTCCGCAAGCCTGTTGACGACATCGGCGCAAGCGCCAAGGCCATCGCTAACAGTTATCACAGGTACCCGAAGGTGAAAGAAGCCCTGCTTACACGCAATAAGCGCTATAACGCTGAACTTGAAAAGCTTGAAGCGCTGGCGGAAGAGGGGAAGGCATACATTGTATATGCCGACAAGATGGCCGTAAGCAACAGCACCACCGATCTGGAACGTTTGCGTGCTAGCTACTTCGACGGGTACAACCAATATCAGGATCAGCTGCCAGAAATCCTGGAATGGCTTAAAGCGGGGGAATAGCAACTACATAAAGGTGATGCCCAGCGCTTGGAACAGGAGCCCCCATGCAACGCCCGTGGCATACAGTCCAGCGAGGATTGCCACGTTTTGCCTGATGCGACGATTTTCGCCGAAGAGCACCAGGATACCCACTCCTGCAGACACCAACAGGCCAGAAAGCATGGCGCCCGTGCCCAGCATGCCATCAAGGTACAGCTGGGTTATCACTACGCTGGCTCCGCAGTTGGGGATAAGGCCAACCAGCGCCGAGCCGAAGATAGCAAGGCCGGGGTTCGAAGCGAGGAACGTGGCAACTGCCTCTTCTCCGGCAACTTCCATGACGGCAACCAGTGCGAGCGAGATAAGAAACACGATTATCGAGACTTCAAGAGTGTGCTTAACCGCGCTTACTGCGATTTCGGTCCAGCCAGTATGCGCGCTGGCACAATGGCAACTGGGGTTGTGGCAATGGTCGGGTCCGAAAGCATGGTCTTCGGCGTGCTCGTGTTTGCAATTGCAGAAGCGGGCGTGTTCGTGGTTGTGCTCTTGCGTTGCTTTGGTTTGGGCAAGATGGAGGCGGAAACGCAAAACTCCATCGATTGCAAAGCCCATGATCATGCCGATAGCGACTTTTACGCCAACAATGCCTGCCATTACGTGCCAATCAACCTGTTCGGCGATGAACAACGGCAGCATTTCATCGGACGTGGAAAGCAGTACCGCAAAGAGGGTGCCCAGAGTGATGGCCCTGCTGGAAAACAGCGCAGCACCAGCGGCGGAAAAGCCGCATTGGGGGATGGCGCCCAGCACGGCGGCCACGGCGGGGCCGAGCTTGCCTGCTTTCTGTACCAATTCTTCGGTTCGGTTGCCGGCCTTGTGCTCGAGGGCTTCAAGGAGAAAATACGTCACCAGCAAAAACGGAACAAGATAAATGGTGTCTTCGAAGGCGTGTTCGAGAAGATGGGGGATAAGTTCGAGCATCCGCTACTCACCGCGCTTTGCCAGGCATGCTTCGCACAGGCCGTACAGCACCGTTTTTGTGGGGTTGATGCGTACGTGATGATGCTCGATAACATGCTCGTAGAGCTTCTGCAGCTCACCGCAGTCGATAGGGGAAAGATTCCCGCACTCTTCGCACTTCAGGAAGAAGTACACGTCTTCAGGGGCGTCGGGAAGAAAACGGTAACAAATGCTGGATGTGCCTTCGATGCTGGTGCGGGCGATGATGCCCTCTTCTTCAAGACGCTCAAGGTTGCGATACACCGTGGCGGTTCCCACTTTGGTGCCCTGGTCGGCCAAGGCGCTTGTGATATCTTTGCTGGTGAAAAAAGCACCCTGGTGTGCCTGGATGCATGAAAGGATAAGCTCCTTTTGTTTGGTGCGGTATTGCTTGGTATTGCCCGTGCTCGCCATGCCTTGTCTTCCGTTCGTGTGCGTGAATGCGTCACCCAAGAGGGGCGGTGCATAAAATGAAAACGAGTCTCATTTTATTGGCGGAACGACGTTAGTCAATAGAAATGAGAAAAGTTCTCATTTCTGAGAACTTTCGATAACACATGCAGGTATGTTCAAGTGAGAGCGTGTTGTTGCCAAGTGGATATGCGTGAGACGTCTACCTGGCGCTTCCGTGGAGCTAAGGCAAATTGCGAACTACTTTCAGGCAGTCGCCGCTGAAACCTCTATGCGATTTGCCCCACGTTTTAATGGAAGGCGATTGTGCAGCGTGTGATGCGATGAAGGCGTTGGGCGCGTGACCAGACCGGGTGCTACTCCTGGTTCGTTGGGTCTTCATCGTTTTCTAAATCGTCTCCTATGTTTTTGCCGGCTTTCTTTTTTGCTAGCCTTGCCCAGGCTGAGTCGGAACAAACAAGAAGCACACCTAGTATGAACCAGACGGCAGGGTGGATGCCCAGCACGGGAGCTTGCCCGGCAAGGTCGACGATTCCGATGCATATCATCGCAAAGCCAAGGATGACCGATCCGATTTTCATGAATTTGCTCCTTTCTATGTCGGTGCTGTTATTCGCAGGTTACTTCCCATGATAGGACTTAATGGGGAATCGTTTTCCCATATCGGCAAAGGATCTGGTAATCTCGTGCATTCCCCGTGCGCGTTTCCTGTTGCATTCCTTTGGGCAGCGCGGCGCGGAGTTGAGGGACCTATACTTATTGGGACGCAGGTTATCCTGCGTTTGTGATATTTGCGCTTTCGGCGCCGCACAAAGAAAGGCTAGCTTCTATCGGCATGCAGGGAAGACACGCGAAGAATACGCAAGGCGGTCAATCCTTCAGGGAACGCGCACGCACTGCTGCGCAGCAGGCGAGCAAAAAGGGGTCGACGGTTTCTTTTGCCGACACCTTCCGCGAAACGCGCGGCAACGGCAGGCGTCGGCAGAGGCCCGATAGCAAACCCCGCAAACCCCGCAAACCCCGCAAGATGAATCCAGTCAAAAAGGCGGTTAACAATTGGTGCAACCGTCTCCTTGGTGTTGTTTCTGAAGGGTCGTTCGACCAGGAAGAAGAATTTGCTTCTCATAAAACAACGCGTGATTATATTTGCAACACCATCGGCACGGGTGCGTGGGGCATGGTATTCCCCATCCTTACTATTGTGGTAACGCAGTTGTGCGGTGTCGAGCAGGCGGGCATGTTTTCCATGGCGTTCATCATCGGCACTCTGCTGATGATCATCGGCAATTATGGCATGCGTACCTATCAAGTTTCCGACATCAAGGAAACGCATTCGTTTTCGGACTACCAGATCAGTCGCGTAATCACGTGTATCGCGATGATGGCAGTGGCATATGTGTACTGCGGAATTCGCGGTTACAGCGAGCAGATGTTCACCATCTGCATGGGCGTGTGCGTGTACAAGATGATCGACGGCTTGGCTGATGTGTATGAAGGGCGCCTTCAGCAGAAAGACAAGCTGTACCTTGCGGGAATCTCTCAGGCATTTCGCTCGGTAGTTGTGTTCGTGGTGTTCTCTCTATTCCTTCTGGTAACGCGTGACCTGGGGGTTTCCAGTATTGCAATGGCAGTGGCAGCCATTGCTACGTTCTTGGTGCTTACGTTCCCCTTGGCGTTGTTGGAAACACCGAAATCGCGCAGGCAGAGCGTCCAGAGCATCATCGCTCTCTTCAAGCAGTGTTTCCCGGTGTTCATCGCGCTGTTCATGTATGCCCTTATCGACAACATGCCGAAGTTCGTTATGGAAACGGCGCTCAGCTATGACAACCAGCTGTATTTCAACGCGTTGTATTTCCCCGCACAGGCTATCCTGCTTACGGTTGGCTTTGTATACAAGCCACTGTTGGTGCGCATGGCTCAGATGTGGGCCGATGCCGAAAAGCGCAATCGATTCCATCTGGTTATCTTGGCCATTGTCGCTATGGTTATTGCGCTAACGCTAGTGGTTATCTTCCTTATGAGCTGGATCGGTATCCCCATCATGAGCTTCATGTACGGTGTCGATTTTGAGCAATTCAGAGGCTTGAGTTTCATCATGATTGCCGCAGGCGGCGTAACGGCTATTATCGACTTCCTGTATCAGGTAATCACGGTGCTGCGTCGCCAGAAATCGGTCATGAAACTGTACGTTATCACCTTCGGCTTTTCGCTGTTCGTGCCCATTTTGCTCATAGATTTCACGGGCTTGCCTGGTGCGGTGATTGGCTATCTTATTGTTATGACTATCTTGATGGTATTGCTGGTGTGGGAGTACATCAGCATCTGCCTCGACCTTTCCAAGCACCCCGTTTCGCAAGATCCTGTTTCTGTTTCCGTTGATGAATAGTGTTGGGGATGCCCCGATGGGTGTTGCTGCGATTGGGGAGGATGGTATCTCTTCGGATTAAAAAGGAACGGCATCCGCGTTGACTGCGGATGCCGTTCCTTTAATAGCTAGCAGCTTTGAGGTTAAGGTTTTGCCGTTAAGAGCGCGCCAAGCCGTCTACAGAAAGAACCACACCGGAGATGTAGCTTGCCATGTCCGAGGCGAGGAATACGTATGCGTTGGCAATGTCTTCCGGTTCGCCCATACGGCCAAGCGGAATAGTGGCAATAAGAGGATCAATTACTTCTTTGGGCAGGGCATCTACCATGTCGGTGTGCGTAACGCCCGGTGCCACTGCGTTGACGCGAATCTGGTCAGCGGCAAGCTCTCGCGCGAGTGACTTCGTCAGGCCGTTTACCGCAAATTTGGATGCAGGGTAGGCACAGCCTGAAGGCTGACCGTAGATGCTGACCATAGAGCTTGTGTTGATAATGACACCGCCGCCCTGGGCGCGCATGAAAGGTGCAACTGCCTTGCAGCAGTAGAACACGGCATTGACGTTGAGCGCCATGGTTTTATCGAATGCGGCGGGGTCGTAGTCGTAGAGGGACTCGCGGGCGGAAACACCAGCGTTGTTGCCAAGGATATCGATGCGGCCAAAGACTTCGTTTACCTTCGCGAATTCTGCGGCAATGGAGTCGGGATCCGTCATGTCGGGCCAGATGCCCATTACCTCATAGTCGGGGTTGATCGTCTTCAGCTTTTCAACGGCTGCGCTTGCCGTTCCTTCGCGTGAGCCGCACAGGGCAACTTTGGCCCCGTTGTCCAGAAATGCCTTAACAATAGCGAATCCGATACCGCGCGTACCGCCAGTAACGATTGCGGTTTTTCCCTTGAGCAATTCCATGTCATCCTCCTTGGAGTGGAATAGGTACCTTTCCATTCTTCCATTCAGCCATAGGGAACGGAGGGGAGTTTGGAGCGAGTGGGAGAAGTTCACGGCTGTCGGTTGATTATCTGATTTGAGAATAATTGCGTTGCTGGTTGCTTGTATGGTCGATTGGCGCCGTCTGTTGCGGCATTGATTGTCTGTTTGAGTGGCTCCACTCTTGCTGCGCAAGCTGGGCCCGGGCTGGGGCATCCCTTGCTCGCAAGCTGGGTACCAGGTTGGCACAACCCTTGCCGCGCAAGCCGGGTACCAAGCTGGCAAAGCCCTTGCCGCCACCAAGCTGGTGCAGCCCCTGCCGTGTATGTCTGCGCCGGATTGGCGCCGGCAACACTAGTGAAACGCGGCTGGGCAAAGTTAGCCGACGTTATGTGGGAAAAGCACGCCGATACCCCTCGATTTCGTTGCCTTGACCACTACTAACCAATATCTAGCGATGCGTTTTCCCCGATAGGTAGGCATAATTCGCGCTAATGCTGCCGCGTAAAGGCAGTTGAGGATCTGAGAGGAGAGTAATAATGGCTATTTCGACCGAGATCGTAGGCAAGACCTTCGGACCGTTTGTGCGCGACTACACCTTCAAGGATTTGGAGATTTGCGCGTTGGGGTGCGGTGCTGGCTGGGACGGCCGCGTCGATCTGGACTATGTTAACGAAGGCGATGCGAAAAACCCTGAGCTTAAGGTTCTGCCCATCTTCGCAGTGCCGCTTACGGTTAACGAGGAAATGACCACCACGCTCGATTACGGTTTCGATTATTCCGGATCGCTGCATTACGGCATTGACGTTCATTTTCATGCGCCGTTCAAGATGGCCGACCACATTGAGACCTATGTAACCCAGGAAGCCATTTGGGATCGTGGTGAGGGACGCGGATCTCTTTCCAAGCAGGTAGGCAAGTCCTACTCTTCCGACGGTACGCATCTGTGCACGGTGGATACGTACGACTGCTGCATCTATGATGGCGGCTGGGGTGGCGAGCAGCCTCCGAAGGATGTTGTCGAGTATCCCGACCGTGAGCCAGACTTCGTTTACGAGGAAACCTATGGCTTGAATTGGCCTCTCGTGTATCGTTTGATGGGAGACTGGCATCAGCAGCACATCGACTGGTCCTACACCGAGCAGACTGGTCTTGAGCGCCCTATCGCTCATGGTGTAAGCAGTGCTGGCGTGGCAATGCGCCATGTAATCTCCCTGCTGTTCCCTGGTCATCCCGAGGCAATGACTCGCTTCAAGTGTCGGTTCACTTCACCGGTTCTTCCTGGCGTTCGTTTGCGCATTGAGGCTTGGAGGACCGCCGAGGGTGAGGCAAGGTTCCGTATGGTTAACGCCGATGCCCCTGACTCCAAGCCGTTCTTGAACAGCTGCATCGTGGAGTGGGATCCCTCGCTCGCATAGCGAATTCGTTCCTGAAAAGGCCCGCCGAAGCCTCGGCGGGCCTTTTTTCTTGCGCCCCATATCTGTATTGCAGCTCCCTTTTTTTGTCTTGCGAGCCCCCTTGTTTTGTAGCCCTCCTTCGTGAGATTTGCCCCGCCGCCGTTGCTAGGGGTCGTGTGGTTTTTGCGGGGTCCCTCTTGCCCTCGCTGGGACTCGTGTGAGTTTCTCGGGTTCTGCCCTGCCGCCGTTGCTAGGACCCTGCGCTTTCGCAGAGTCTGCCCAGTTAATCTAGCTGGCTCGTGTGGTTTTGCTTTCTTGCTTTTTTGGGGGGGATGCCCTTTGCCCTTGCTGGGGGATTTCACGCATTTTTCGTTTGGTCTCGTTCCTGTCGTGGCGATCTGCCCGTTGTGAAAACAAAAATCTCGCTCTTTTTGCAACTTTTTTGCGATTAGGGGCTCATTTTTCAATCTCGCAAAGTGAAAACGGCCGCTAAGCGGCGGATTACCTGCGACTTTGTATCTCGATCTGCGATCGGAAGGCTCGCAACAATTGCCAATCGCAAAAAAGTTGCAGTTTGAGTCGAATTTTTGTTTTCAGTCTCCCGTAGACGGCTTCTTAGCGGTGCCATGGGCGGGGAGAATCGGCCACGGCGTGTGCATCGTCGGGAAGTCCAGCGAAGTGGGGCTATGGGAAAAGTGGGCCATAGGACAAAAAGGGGTTATAGGACAAAAAGCGTGCTTGGTCAGTTTGTCGCGTACCCATGTGGGCAGTTCAGGGTAGGGCTTGGAATGGCTAGGGCCCGGAATGGCTCTAAGAACCAAAACGGCTCGAGCGCGCTTTTCCTATAACCCAAATTTGCTGGCTAGAAAACAAAAAGCCTGCAACCGAAGTTGCAGGCTGAACACTTGGTAGCCTCGATCGGATTCGAACCGACGATCTCCGCCTTGAGAGGGCGGCGTCCTAAACCGCTAGACGACGAGGCCATGAGCGCATATTGGCTGGGGTGGAAGGAGTCGAACCCTCACATACGGTACCAGAAACCGCTGTCCTACCATTAGACGACACCCCAATGAGTTGTGCGTTGCTTCCGCATCGCTTCCTCGGTGGTGTTACCCTTTGCCAAGGCGCGAATCAGTATATTACGGATCGGGGCACTCTCCGTCAACCCCCTTTTTTGAAAAAAAATTGCTGATTCTGCAGGTAATATATAAAACCCCAGGTGAGCGTGGTGTAGGTGGGTCTTTTATGAAAAACTACCGCATCACCGTGCGTTCGCGTACGATGAAAACCATCTACCCACCGTTGCGTGGGTAGTTTGCTGTTTGTCGTTCATTGCTAGGCAAATTGCATCAAGCACTCTACGGAAGGGAAGCGCATGTCGCCTGACATTCTTGTTGAAGCCTTAAAGGCGTTGCTGCTCGGTATCACCGAGGGCATCACCGAATGGCTCCCTATTTCCTCGACAGGTCATATGATTTTGGTCGACGAATTCGTGAAGCTCAATGTAAGCGATAAGTTCCTGGAGCTGTTTTTGGTGGTCATCCAGATTGGTTCCATCATGGCGGTTGTGGTTACCTTCTGGCATAAGCTGAATCCCGTTTCGCGTACAAAGGACGAAACCGAGCGCCGCAACACATGGCATATGTGGGGCATGGTTGTTATCGGCAGTATTCCTGCTGCAGCTTTGGGTCTTGCCCTGGACGACTGGGTTCACGACCATTTCTATAACGCCTATACCGTTGCCGCCATGCTTATCCTGTATGGCATCATCTTCATTGTCCTGGAAGCGCACAACCGCAAGCGCGCTCGCGAGGTTATCGAATCGGCAGAGCAGCCGCGTGGCAAGCACGCCCGTAAAATCGACGCTTCCGACCCCGAGTCGGTTGAAAGCGCCCTGTTCCGCATCACTGATCCGTATGACATGGATTGGAAAACCGCTCTGAAGATCGGCTTCTTTGAGGTTTTGGCAATCGTTCCTGGCACCAGCCGTTCGGGCGCCACCATCATCGGCGGTATGTTGTGCGGCTGCTCTCGTACTGCTGCGGCAGAATTCACGTTCTTCTTGGCCATCCCTGTAATGTTTGGCTGGGGTATGGTCAAAGCCATCAAGTTCTTCTTGGCGGGTATTGCTATGACGCAGGTTGAAATTGCGGTGCTGGTGGTTGGTATTGTTTCCGCTTTCGCCATGGGTATGATCGCCATCCGCTTCTTGATGGGCTACATCAAGCAGAACGACTTCACCGTTTTCGGTGTGTACCGTATATTTGTTGGCTTGGTTGTGCTGGGTTACTTTGGCACTAAGGCCCTTGGTATTTTCTAAGGCGTTGAATGGTATCCTTAAACCATGAGCAAAGGAAGAAAACATACTCGACGCAAAGCTCTTTCCGAAGAGGAAAAGGAGCAGTTGCGGGAACGGTCCAATAAGTGCATTTCCCGTTACTGCAATTATGCTGCGCTTGTCATTATATTGGTGGCGCTCGCTTCCTATGTGGTAGGGAAGGGCGATGTATTCTTCAGCCAGTTCGGCATCATGGTTTCCATCGCGTTATTGGCTATAGCGGCCATCAACGATCCAGCACGAAAATAGAACTGCTCTAACGGCCCCTCGGGGCCGTTTTTCGTATGAACGGGTTCCTAATGTTTCCAGCCTGTTTCAATAATGCCCAACCCGGGTAATAGCGGCGCAAGCAGGCTTATTGGCCTGGCATTTTGTTATCATAGGCTAACAGCGCCTATAGGGTGCGTTTACCGTCTTTTCGTGAAAGGAGTATGAGATGCCGGAAAAGAACGAGGCATTCGAGGAAATTGAGAAGCATCGTGCCGAGATCGACGCAATCGATCAAAAGCTCGTCGCTCTTCTGAATGAGCGAGCCGGTCATTCCTTGGACATCCGAGGCCTTAAGCCCGATGCCCACATGGGTTTGTATGACCCGAAACGCGAGGAAGAGATCTTTGCGCGCGTTGCAACGTACAACGAGGGCCCTCTGTATAACGAAAACCTTACTGAGATCTATCGCGGAATCCTTAAGGTTATGAAAGAGGTACCCTCCCGTGATTAATCCACTTTCCTCACTCCCCAATTACGGCACTCGCACTAACGAGATCACCCTTTACGCTGGTCCCTGCTCTGTTGAATCTGAAGAGCAGTTCAATGAAGTTGCCGAATGCATTGCCGGCCTTGGCCTTACCTGGATTCGCGGTGGCGCCTTCAAACCCCGCACGAACCCCCATTCGTTCCAGGGTCTGGGCGAAGAAGGCTTGCAGATCATGAAGGCTGGAGCTGAAAAGTACGGCCTGAAAACCCTCACCGAGGTAATGGACTCCGCCCATTGCGAAATGGTGCATTCCTATGTTGACGGTCTTCAGATCGGTGCTCGCAACATGCAGAACTTCAGCTTACTGAAGAATGTTGGCAAGGTTACCGCCCAGTCCCACAAGATGGTGTTGCTGAAGCGCGGCCTTGCGGGCAGTATTTCCGAGTGGCTTTCCGCTACGGAATATCTGACCATGGGCGGCAACGACAACATCGTGCTGTGCGAGCGCGGCTTGCGCACCTTCGAAACCGCTACGCGCTTTACGCTTGATATTTCTGCTGTTCCGGTTATTCACAAGCAGTCGATATTTCCTATTTGCGTGGATGTTTCGCATCCCGCTGGAGTACGCGACTTGGTGCCTTCTTTGGCATATGCCGCCGTCGCCGCTGGTTGCGACAGCATTATGATTGAAGTTCACCCGAACCCCACTGAAGCGCTTTCCGATGGTCCCCAGCAGCTTACACCTGCTCAGTTCACCGAGCTGGTAACCCAGCTGCGCGAGATCGCCGCAGTTTTCGGCAAGAAGATCGTTTAGGTTGCGCTGATCTACGATCAGCGCAACTCTCGCATGAGACGTTATGACGCTGCTTTGCGATTGCGCCGTTCTGCCGAACGGCGCAAGACTCGCGAAACGTGATGACGCTGCGCGGGATTCTGACGGCACAGCTGCCGCTCCAAGCCCGCTGGACGTGCGAAGCACGCCTGGCACGGTCTTTCGCGGCATCTGTGCTCGCCAGAATCCCGCTCGCTGTTACGTCCGATAATGTGAGTCCATTAACGCCCTTTCGGGCGTTTTTTGTTTTTGGGTGAAGGAACTGTCAAATAGGGACTGATGCTTTTAGTGCTTTCGGACAATTTGCAAGCAAAGTGAAATGCGCCAAAAGCCCCATCTTTTTAGATGCTTGCCGCAGGGCGAAAATTCTGTTCAATCAGGACGTTTTTCAAGCCTTATCAGCCAAAACAATGTTAAGGTCGCTCATATCCTTCCGGGAGAAAGGAAGAAAATGCGCCTTTCGAAGAACGTACAATCGCGAGTTGTTGCTGTGTTGGTTTCGCTGTTCTTGGGTTTTGTCATGCCCTGGGTTCTCCAGGCCAACCGGGATTTTCGCGGGGAAGCTCAATTTAAGTTCGACCCATCGGCTATGTTCGCCAGCACGGTTGCTGAGGTTCTTGTTAGCATCGTGTTTGCCGCGGTGTTCGTCGTTTCGCTTCTTTACCTCGCAAATCAATCGAACTCTCGAAAGCTGCTTTTGTTCGCAGGTGTCATATCTCTAGTTGCTTTTGCCGGATTCACCATGACCTATTCGCTTTTCGTTCATGGCAGCGTAGATGGTTGGATCTACTACGCTCTTTCCCAAATGTTTCTTGGCCTAATTCTCGTAGTGGGTTATGTCGTGTCAGCAGTTGTTTGCTCTCATCTCAGGAGTTGGTCCCATTCGAACAAACCGTAGGGATACTGCGGATAGGGTGGGGCATTGTCGCTTGGCGCGGTAGAATAGCAACCCGAAATAAAACGTGAGTGCCGCGCAGGCCTTAAAGCCTGTGCGGTTTGTTGTGTTAGGACGAATTGCATGCCCATCGATCTTGATACCCTGAATGGCCCTCAGCGCGAAGCGGTGCTGTGCACGGAAGGCCCTCTGTTGGTTTTGGCGGGTGCCGGTTCCGGTAAAACCCGCGTACTTACCCATCGCATTGCCCATTTGGTGGAAGATCTGAACGTTGCCCCTTGGCAGATTATGGCCATCACGTTTACCAATAAGGCCGCTGCTGAAATGCGCGAGCGTCTGCAGAGCCTTATCGGTGGCGGCGCGCGTGGCATGTGGGTTTCCACCTTCCACAGCATGTGCGTGCGTATCTTGCGCACCGACTGCGAGCGCGTAGGGTTCGCCAAGGGCTTCACCATCTACGATGACAGCGATTCAAAGCGCCTGGTCGAACAGATCATGGACGAACTCAACATCGACAAAAAGCGCTATCCCATCCCTGCGCTTCGTAATCGTATTTCGCAGGCAAAGAACGACCTGCAGGTGGCAGAAGTGTTTGCCGAAAAGACATCCGACCAGGTAGGCCAGGTGGCTGCGCGCGTGTACACGCGCCTACAGGAGCGCCTGCGTCAGCTAAATGCCTTCGACTTCGACGACTTGCTGCTGTACACCTGGCTTCTGTTGAAGAACCACCCCGATGTGTTGGCTGCCTATCAGAACCGTTTCCGTTACCTGATGGTGGACGAATACCAGGACACCAATCATGCTCAGTATGTGCTTACCCAGCTCTTGGCGGCAGCGCATAAGAACATCATGGTAGTAGGCGACGACGACCAGTCAATTTACTCGTGGCGTGGCGCTGACCTGCGCAATATTCTCGATTTCGAGAAGGATTACCCCGAAGCCCGCGTGGTGAAGCTGGAAGAAAACTACCGTTCCATGGGCAATATTCTGGCGGCAGCAAATGCGGTAATTGCCAATAACCTTACGCGCAAGCCCAAGAAGCTGTTCACCTCAAAGCCTGCGGGCGACAAGATCTCCGTGTACAGCGCAACCGACGAACGCGACGAAGGCCGTTGGATTGCATCGGAAATCGAGCATCAGCACGGCGAAGGCATGTCGTACAACCAAATTGCGGTGTTCTATCGCACCAATGCGCAGAGCCGTATGCTTGAAGATATGCTAATGCGCGCCGGTGTGCCGTATAGGCTTATCGGCGGTACGCGCTTCTTCGATCGCGCGGAAATCCGCGATGTAATGGCGTACTTGAATCTGGTAGTCAATCCCGCCAACGACGTTGCCGCTCATCGCGTTATCAACGTGCCCAAGCGCGGCATCGGCAAAACCACGGTAGAGCACATCGATTACGTTGCTCGCGAAACGGGTATTACGTTCTTGCAGGCTGCCGAGCTGTGCATTGCCGACGATCAGATTCGCTCCGCAACGCGCAAGGCCATTGCGGAATTCGTGGCGCTCATCCACGAGGCCCAGGGCTATGCCGGCGATCTTCGCAAGGTGGTTGAGGCCATCGTAGACAAGGCGGGACTTATTCGTGTCCTTGAAGCGGAAAACTCCGACGATGCCGCCGGTCGCATCGAGAATATTCAGGAGCTCTTCGGCGTAGTAGACGAATACGCCCAAACGCACGACGATGCCGATGCACTGTTCGAGCCTCCTACGGCAGAAGACGCGCCTGAGGCAGACGACGAGCCGCCCGTGCGCACCTTCCAGGCAAATTCCTTGCCTGACTTCGTGGAATGGGTAACGCTGCGTACCGATATGGATACGGTGGCGGAAGACGGCGAAGCCATCACCATGATGACCATCCATGCCGCAAAGGGCCTGGAATTCGACTGTGTATTTGTGGCGGGCATGGAAGAATCGCTGTTCCCTCACGGAAATTCGTCCCAAGATTCGCAGGGCTTGGAAGAAGAACGCCGCTTGGCTTACGTTGCCATCACCCGTGCGCGCAAGAAGCTCTACCTTACCAACGCCTTCACGCGACAGATTTTCGGTCAGTCAAGCGCCAACCCGCCTTCGCGCTTCATCGGTGAAATTCCGCTTGAATTGCGCAAGGGCATCGGAATGGGCTCTGCTGGATTCTCTGGTTCTGGCTGGGAAAAGCGCGGCAGCCGTCGCGGCATTGCCGGCTCTGGTTCCGAGGCGGGCGGCGGTCGCGTGTTCGGTCAGTCGAGCGCTTCAGGGTCGCGCCCTCGTCAGCAGACGCGCCCTGCGGTGAAGCCCGAGGCCCAGAAGAAGGCGGCAGCGAAGATGACGTTTACCAAGGGCGATACGGTCGACCACAAGGTGTTTGGCCGTGGCACCATCACCAAGGTGGACGGCGATACGTTGCATGTACGCTTCAGTCGCACTGGCCAAACCAAGAAACTGCTGAAGGACTACGCACCTATCGTAAAGATCGGTTGATGCTGTGAAGGAGCTGGACGGCAAATGTCCTAGAAGGCTTTTGGCGAAGGCTGCACGTAAACGTGCGGCCTTCTTTCATTTCGCGTTACAATAGATAAGTTCTACACGTTTGCGCGCACCGAAGCGCGCTTGTTGAGGAGGCTACATGGCTAACCAGGTTTTTATCGTAGGTCATAAGAACCCAGACAACGACTCCATCGCAGCAGCGGTGAGCTACGCATATTTGAAGAACGCCCTTGAGGCAAAGAAGGCTGAGCCGGAGGCAGAATATGTTGCCTGCTGCCTGGGCCCGCTTCCTCAGGAATCCGCAACTATCCTTGAGCAGGTTGGCCTGCCCGCTCCGAAGCTTATCGAAAAGGTAGGCGAAGGCGACAAGGTTATCCTGGTTGACCATAACGAGTCCACCCAGATGGTTGACGGCATTGCCGATGCTGAAATCGTTGAGGTTGTAGACCATCATCGCATCGCTGGCGATGTGGTTACCGGCAACCCCATCCTGTACCTGAACATCCCCGTTGGCTCTACGGCAACCATCGTAACCAAGCTCTATGAGCAGCTTGGTATTGAGGTAACCCCCGCCATCGCTACGGTGCTTCTTTCTGCGATTATGACCGATACCGTAATTACCAAGAGCCCCACCTGCACCGATTACGACTTGGTTCAGGCAGAAAAGCTTGGCGCCATCATTGGTAAGAAGCCTACCGAATTCGGTCTTGAGGTATTTAAGATGCGCGGCGGCGACAACGATCTTTCCGTTGAAGAGCTGTGTACGCACGACTCCAAGGAATTCAAGAAGGGCGACGACGTATACATGGTTGCCCAGCACGAAACGGTAACGCTCGATGTTGCCATGGAGCGCGAGGCTGAATACCGTGAGTTCCTGAAGGCAAAGGTTGCCGAAAACGGCTACAAGTTTGCTCTCCTGCTTGTTACCGACATCTTCAACGAGGGTTCCAAGTTCATCTGCGAAGGCGACGTTGCTCCCGTATCCGAAGCATTCGGTATCGACGCTACGAATGCTGAATGGGTAGACGGCATCTTGTCCCGTAAGAAGCAGGTTATCCCGCCACTGTCCTAGCAGTTACGGCGTTCTGCGAACGCCGTAACTGACAAGCGAGACGACCTGACGCTGCGAGGCCTGCGGTTGCGCCGTTCTGTCGAAACGGCGCAAGAGACTCACGAGACGTGATGACGCTGCGAGGCGCCCTGGTGGCACAGGAACCTTTCAATCGGTCGGGGCGGCCTTAAGGCAGCCCCTTCCTCTTTCAAGGTTCCTGCACTCACCAGGGCGCCTCTCGCTGTTTCACTGGCGCATGCCCGGGCTTAGCTAGCCCCTGCCGTACGGGCTGGTTGAAAGCCGCTTGGGAGTTTTTCGTGTCTGCCGGTTAATTTCGCGTCTGACCGGACTTTTCGTTCGCTATGCTTTTCGTCAATCGCTAACCGTATGCAACGCATTGCGCTTGGCTGGTGTTTTCCCGTAAACGGCGAAAGGGGAAATCGATGACGAAAAGAAGAAAAGCCATAGCAATCGCGCTGTCCGTTTTGGTCCTTGTACTCGTTGCTCTTGTTGCGGTAAACCGCTATGTTTCCGATTCGTTCACCTTGCTGGTTTACGAAGAGGGTAAGCCGATAGCGGATCCATCGCTTAATGTGCCGGAGAATGCACGGCTGACCGAGGCCTACTCTTCCAAGGGGCATATCCGCGAGCATGATAGCCGAGGCGATTTGGTCCAGAGCGATTTCGTCTTCTGGCTTCCTGTCACCGTAAATGCGATAAAGGCTCCTAAGCAGGTTACTTATCGGGTCCTTGATGATGATATGGGGATTTCATTGCCCAATGGAAGCAAGGGCTCGAATCTTGTTGTTTCAGGTGAAGATGCAACGGGCTATATGCAGATGTGGTTCTATGTTGCAACACATGAAGAGTCGGATGGATATTACGCTGTAATTCCTAACTTAGAGGAAGCGGCTATTGCTGAGCTGCAAAACCCGTGTTTGGAAGTCGAAGTCGAGTATTGCGATGGGGCAGTGAGCAAAAAGAAGTACTCGTTTTTCCCAAATGAGAAAAACGAGTACGGTTTTTTAGATGGTTTGATTGTTTCTGAATGCAGCTAAATAGCGCTTGAATACGCAGATGCGATATGTTGCTAGATTAAGTATTCAGCCCTCAAGATCATTTCGCCCATCCCAGATACGTATAGGCAGGCCGTGCATTCTCCGCCATTTCTAACATATCCATTTGAGTCACTTGATTTGACGTAGGGAATAGCGTCAAATCCTGTTACCAAGGTTTTTGAATCTGAAGTGAAGAGGGCTTCTGCATGGCATTTTGCGCTACCGGCGATTCCCTGATGGGCAACGACTGCCTTGCTGCCCTGAAACGATGCGTATGAAACACTTTTTGTTGCCGTGCCTTTTACGCTCGTTATTCTGATGTTTCCATCCATTATGTAATATGTCGCATCATACTCAATGTAATAGATAGGAGTTCTGTCGAAAGATCCTTGTCGTGCATTCGATATCTCGAACACCTCAACAGCATAGGTGTCAGTTATGGTTCCATCTGAATTAATTTTGGTTTGCAGGCTGTCTTCCAGCTTGAAATTCCCTGAGGCTGATCTTGCAAAAGAGCCCTTCTCGGTGCTTGCAATTAAATTGCCATCTTTGTCCAGTAAAGTTGCATGACAGATTGGTCCGTTCTTCTGTGGAGAGGGGCTGTCTTCTGATTCGGCAGATCCATACGCGATAGAAGGAATTAAGAGCGACCCTGCAGCAACCGCGCTAAGTCCAAGCAGTTGTCTTCTGGTAATGCGTTCGGTGTGTTCCATTAGTACTCATTTCAAGGGTGTCTTTATGCGAACACACCGGGATATTCGCAAGTGCTGCTTGATTTGAAAAAAAGAGTTCCGATTCTTCTTGAGGAGTTCGGTTTTCTAGGTGAATTTGCGTACGTAAAATGAGGAGTTAGTGCTGATGCGTCGTGTCGGGTAGGACGGAGCGCATTTGGTGCAATCTTTACGGAGTAAAGCTTGGGCCCTACTCCGTAAAGAGACACTCGGCTGTTTCGCTGGTGCCGTTTTCGAGATAAGCGGTTGCTATGAGCGATTTTTTGTCTAAGGCGCTTTTTGCAATATCGCATAGCTCACTGTTGCTTGCGTTTTCGCCAGCAGTAATAGACACCTCGATATTAAGGGCGATTGTCGCATTGCCGTTGCTTGTCAGTGTTGCGTCTCTCGTGCTGCCGAGTTCTCCTTGGTTCAAGATGTAATAGTTTCCGATTCCTGGGGAGTAAAGCTTGGTGTTCTCTGCATCGGTGCTGTAAGTAACGCGCTCTATGCCAGTGATGCTCCAAGTTAGGTTCGCTTCGAAGGTCACGGAAGCTTTTCCGTTGCCTTTTTTCTGAATTGCCTTTACGGGCAATTCAGAAAGTGGGGTGCTGGCATCGGTCGCAAAGTCGATGGCGAGGGCCTCCGGGATTTGCTGTATTGGAAAAACAGCCGATCCGAAGAGAAGAGCGGAAGCTGTGATGATGCAGGCGAGTGCAGTAGCAATTTTCCTTCGAGCCCGATGCAGACGGGCACGAATGCTAGATTCGCCAACGCCTTTAAGCGAGGCAATCTCTTTCGCTGAATAACCATCGCGATAATAAAGACGTAATGTTTCTTTTAGCTCTTCAGACAGTGACTCGACTGCATCATGGAGCTTTTCGCAGTCGGTCGTGCTGTCTTGCTCGGGTCTGTCGTGAAGGGCTGGGTCATAAGGTGTACGTGGGTGCCTGTTTTCATATCGATGGGTGTTTTTGCTACGATGCAGCGCTGCCCGTATGAGCCAGGCTTTCATGTGCTCGTTGTTTTTAAAGGGTTCTTTTCTGTTTAGCAGGGCAATAAGCACTTCTTGGCATACGTCTTCAGCGTCTTCTTTTGATTTGCAGCGACTAAAAGCTAGGGAGTGCAGCATCTCCCCATAAAGCTTGATTGCTCTCTCTGCTTCAAATGCCCGTTCTATGTTGACGTTTGAGGGTATTACTGTTCCTTTCAACGAAGTGCTAGTGCAAATACACCGCATTCCTCGAAAAGGTTACATTGCGTGAAAAAATCAAGAGATTTTTAAATTTTGCCTGAGGGAGGAATTGAACAATCGCATCTATGTTCATGCGGTACCATTTCAATGCAACATATTCCCTGCTTTTGTTGTTTTGCTTGTATGGCGACTCGAAAAAAGGAGGAAAAATGCTTCGAATGGCTAAAAGGTATGGATGTAAGTACCCGGATGTTTTCTTAGCGGTCTTGTTTGCGGTGCTCATTGTATCGATGACAGGGTATTGCTCTTTTGCGTACGCAGAGGATAGTGGGGGCGGACTTGAGCCGACACAAGAAGAGGTAGATGAGCTTACGGCAAGAATTAATGCTAAACCCATTTACACCCATAAAGAAGATGGCAAAACGGAAGGAACAATCGTCGAAAGTAAATCACGCGCCGCATATTCGGGCACATACCCAACTTATAAAGGAACCATTCTTGTAACCTCGGATAAGTTCAAGGGATTGGTTCCAACGGGGCATGCTGCAATTGTTTTCCGTTACGATACCGTGATCGAGTCTTTGGCTGAAGGAGTCACTTACGGGCCGAATGATTGGAATACTTCAAAAGGGACAGCTTATGGCGCTGATGTAAGAGGGACAACGTCTTTGCAAGATCAAGCTGCGTCAAATTGGTGCTTCAATCAAGTTGGGAAACCCTACAATTACAACTACCTCGACACTGCAACAAGGAGTAAATTTTATTGCTCTCAGCTGGTTTGGGCGGCCTTTAAAGACAACTACGGCATAGACATCAACACCGATTTTGCCGGTGCAGCTATCTATCCGATGGAGATTCTCGATTCACCTAACGTCAACGTGATTTATCGAAAAGGGTAGCAATGAAGCTGCGGGCATTCTACTTGATTCTTTTAGTTGCGCTGTGCGTCTCGTTGCTGCCGGGTTGCTCTGCATTTGCGGGAAAAGCTGCGATTGGGGTCATCGAAACTTCGGGAAGCGATGCGACGAGCCAAATCGTTCTGTTCGATAAAGACCTTAATAAGGTTTCTGGCTTTCCATTGGCTGAAGCTAGCCTGAATAGTGTTTTCTATGATCCTGTGGTTAACCAAGGTATTCTTTACGCAATCCCTCAAGGGTATGCACAAGAAAAAGAAGCCAGAAAGGTTTTAGGCATCAGCATTCAGGATGGATCCGTAGCTGATTATTCGATCGATCAGCCCGCAATGAATTCCGCTGCGGTGTCTGAGCGCTACATTTTTGCCTGCAATACGCTCAATGGGGTTTCGCATATCAGTCGATGCGAGAAAAAGTCCAATCAGGTTATTTCAATCGAAGAGGACAATTCGTACGTCTCGTACCTACTCGTGAAAGACAATAAGCTCTATTCCTTCTCCTCAAGCTTGGATGGAGGAGAATCGTGGATTGACTGCTATGACTTCGACTTGAATCGAATCTTCAGAATTGAAACTACCGAATATGGATCGGGTGTTTATCGCTCGTGTGTTGATGGGGACTCTATTTACTTCGTTTCCCTCGTTTCAGGCGAGGGAGAAAGTTGCGGCGCTGTTTTTGAGTTTAATACGGCAACTGGGGAAATAAAGAAGCTTGATGTTCCTGATGATCCCATCGATGTGGAACTATACGATGGGAAGCTGTATGTGACGCATGGCAACATGGTTGAGAGGTCCGATTACTCTGCTGTGACCATCGTGAATCACGAAGGGGAAATGGGTACTTTCCACTTCAACCATGGCGCAGTGCAGACGGTAGTGAACGAAGATGGCGTTTACGTTCTGGATAGCCGTACCATCTATTGTTATTCTCTGGATGGTTTAAAGCAAGTCGGGGAGGCGAGCATCGATTCTTTCTGGAATCAACATCGCTATATTTCAGGTTTGTTTTCCGTTGCTGGCTGATTCGGTGTCTAGCGAATACGGGATAGGCATCCCTTGCAACAAAAAACGGGCACCCGATTGGGTGCCCGTTTCGTTTCGGTAGGGAAATGCTTGTTGTTTACTTCAAGTCTTCCAGCTTGCCGTGCTTTTCGTAGCGGGTAAGACGGCTGATCTTGTTGTTGTCGTCTACGAATACCACGTGAGGTGCATGCTCCGGATCGGCGAACTCTTCGGGAGTCATCTGGCAGTAGTTCATGATGATTACCTTGTCGCCTACGGTAACCAAGTGGGCAGCTGCGCCATTCAGGCAGATTACGCCACTGCCAGGCTCGCCGGCAATAACATAGGTTTCAAGACGATTGCCATTGTTGCAATCGGAGATGGTAACCAGTTCGTATTCCTGGATGCCGGCTGCATCCATCAGTTCAGAGTCGATGGTGATGGAGCCGATGTAATCAAGTTCCGCCTGGGTGACGGTTGCACGATGAATTTTGCCCTTAAGCACATTCAGCAGCATAAGGTTTGAACCTTCCTTCTTCGCATGATGTTCCACTCGAGGTTTCACTGCGTAGTAGCCATTATGCGCGGTTGCGCATAACCTGCCGTATTCTTGCGCAATATTGCGTTGTGTGCAAGCTTATTCGTCAAAATCGAACAAGTAATTGTCGATAAGGCGAGTTTTTCCAATATAGACGGCAATAGCAACCAGGCCAGATTCGCCGAGCGAATCAACGGGCTGCATGTTGCCCAAGTCAACTACCTCGATGTAGTCGATCTGTGCCAAAGGCTCTGCTTCGATGATTTCGCGAACGGCAGTGCGAACGATATCCGCATTGCGCTCGCCACCTTCAATAAGATCCTGCGCCGCAAAGATGGAGCGGGAAAGGCACAGTGCTGCCTTGCGCTCTTCTGCGGAAAGATAGCTGTTGCGAGAGCTTTTTGCCAGCCCATCCTCTTCGCGAACGATGGGGCAGCCGTATACCTTCACGTTCATGTTGAGGTCGGCAACCATGCGCTTGATGATGGCAAGCTGCTGGGCATCCTTCTGGCCGAAGAATGCCTTGTCAGGCTGCACGATGTTGAACAGTTTGTTAACAACCGTGCATACGCCGCGGAAGTGGCCGGGGCGTTTTGCGCCGCAAAGCGTGTCGGTCAGAGTTTCCATAACTACATAGGTGTTGTAGTTCTTGGGATACATCTCTTCAGGCTCGGGGTGGAACACCACGTCAACACCCTTTGATTCTGCGATAGCCGCATCGTGTTCCAGGTCGCGGGGGTAGTTGTCGTAGTCTTCGTTGGGGCCGAACTGAATGGGGTTCACGAAGACGCTGGTAACTACGCGGTCGCATTCCTTTACGGCACGCTCCATCAGCGACATATGACCTTCGTGCAAAGCGCCCATGGTGGGCGTGAGGCCAATGGTAAGCCCCTCAGCTTTCCATTCGGCAACCTGTGCCTTCATTTCGGCAACAGTAGTGATGATTTTCATCGTTTTCCTTTCGTCGTTCTGTCGAACGACGAAGGATCGCATGAGACGTCCTTACGCTGCGCGGCGCCCCAATAAGCATCTTGCCCCTCAATCGTTGCTCACGTACGAAGTACGCTTCGCTCCTTTATCGGGGCAATCTATCTTATTGGATGCGCCGCTCGCTGACGTATATGCAATCCCTCGCTTGATTTCCGTTGATACTAGGATAGCGCTCTTTAAAAGAAAAGGCCGAGTTTGCTCTCAGCCTTTTCTTTGGGTTAGTAAAGTTTTTCCAGGGCTTCTTCGTCGATCTTGAAGGTGTGTTCTTCTGAAGGGAAGGTGCCAGCCTTGACTTCTTCGTCGTATGCCTTGAAAGCGGCGGTCATTTGCGGGCCAATGTTGCCGAAGTGCTTTACGAACTTGGGCTTGAAATCGCTGAACAAGGCAAGCATATCCTGATAAACCAGAACCTGGCCATCGCAACCTGCACCTGCACCGATGCCGATGGTGGGGATGTCGAGCTTTTCGGAGATGATAGCGGCAAGCTTTGCGGGAACGCATTCCAGCACAACGGCGAATGCGCCTGCTTCCTGGACTGCCAAGGCATCTTCGACCATCTGTTGGGCCGCTTCAGCTGTTTTGCCCTGTACCTTGAAGCCACCGAAAGCATTGACCGACTGAGGCGTAAGGCCAATATGGGCACATACGGGAATGCCCGCCTTGGTGATGGCCTTGATCTGCTCGGCAACGCGCACACCGCCTTCGAGCTTTACCGCGTTGGCGCGCCCCTCCTTCATTAGGCGACCGGCGTTGATAACAGCCTGTTCGACCGATACCTCGTAGCTCATGAATGGCATGTCGCCGACGACAAGCGCATTCTTAGCGCCGCGGGCTACGGCGGCGGTGTGATGGATCATGTCTTCCATCGTTACCGAAAGTGTATCTTCGTAGCCGAGCATAACCATGCCCAGGGAGTCTCCGACAAGGATCGAATTGATTCCGGCTTCGTCAACCAACTTTGCGGTGGAGTAGTCGTAAGCAGTCAACATAGAGATCTTGGTGCCCTCATTCTTCATCTTCTTGAATGTGGCAACAGTATTCTTCATGTTCCCCTTCTTTCTCTTACGTTGTGCAGCTCCTTACTATATATAAGTAACGCGCTGCACCTTGAAGGCGAAGCGCGCGTCGGAGCTGCGTTGTTTCGATGCCTGTATTGTACACGCAGGCTTGTGTTTCGGAATGGTTTCGGGAATGTTTTGCCGTTCGGCATCTATAAGCGGTAAATAGCTCTTCTCGCATCGGATAAAAAAGTCCAGAATTATTTGAAAAATGGAAGGGAATTACTGAGCGCCGATGCATTAATTGCTCATTCACCAGCGAAAACGGATTGTGAAGAGATAGATACGCCCGGGTGCGTGGCGTTTGACAAGGTATATACCCGGTGATAAAGTTCATTTTCGCGTTTCGGGTAGAAACGTATGTTTTCGCGTGCGTATCTGCAGAACGCACAGAAAGCAAAGTTAGTAAGTGATAGTAAAGAAAAGGAGCTGAAGCTTTGCCTACTATCAATCAGTTGGTCCGTAAGGGCCGCGCCAAGCAGGTCGATAAGCAGAAGACCCCGTCGCTCAAGGGCAACCCCCAGAAGCGTGGCGTTTGCACCCGCGTGTACACCACCACCCCTAAGAAGCCTAACTCGGCACTTCGTAAGGTTGCTCGTGTCCGTCTCGTAAACGGCATGGAAGTTACCGCATACATCCCCGGCGAAGGTCACAACCTCCAGGAGCACTCCATGGTGCTTATCCGCGGCGGTCGTGTAAGGGACCTTCCTGGTGTTCGTTATAAGATCATCCGCGCTGCTCTCGACTGCGCAGCTGTCGACAGCCGTCGTCAGGCACGCAGCCGCTATGGCGCTAAGAAGCCCAAGAACTAAGTAACCCTCGCGATTCAGTTAGTCGCATAAACCGAAAGGAAGATATATGCCGCGTCGTGCAGCAGCAGTCCGCCGCGAAACGCAGCCGGACGCTAAGTACAACAACCGTTTGGTCACGCAGCTGATCAACAAGGTGTTGCTTGACGGTAAGAAGTCTACCGCAGAAGGTATCGTTTACGATGCATTTGACATCGTTGCAGAGAAGACCGGCCAGGACGCCCTGACCGTATTCAAGAAGGCAATGGACAACATCCGCCCCACGCTCGAGGTTAAGCCCAAGCGTGTTGGTGGCGCTACCTACCAGGTACCTATGGAGGTTAACTCCCGCCGCGCAACCACCCTCGCTATTCGCTGGATGGTTGACTTCTCCCGCAAGCGCAAGGAAAACACCATGAAGGAGCGTCTTGCAGGCGAAATCATGGACGCAGCCGAAAACACCGGCGCATCCATCAAGAAGCGCGAAGACCTCTACAAGATGGCAGAATCCAACCGTGCATTCTCGCACTATCGTTGGTAGGAGAAGGAATAATGGCTAAGACTTCTCTGGAGCATACTCGCAACATCGGCATCATGGCCCACATCGATGCCGGTAAAACCACCACTACCGAGCGTATCCTGTACTACACGGGCAAGACGCACAAGATCGGTGAGGTTCATGATGGCGCAGCTACCATGGACTGGATGGTTCAGGAGCAGGAGCGTGGCGTAACCATTACCGCTGCAGCTACCACCTGCTTCTGGAAGAAGGATGGTCAGGAATACCGCTTCCAGATCATCGACACCCCCGGCCACGTTGACTTCACCGCTGAGGTAGAGCGCTCCCTGCGCGTACTCGACGGCTCCGTGGCTGTGTTCGACGCAGTTGCTGGCGTACAGCCTCAGTCCGAAACCGTATGGCGTCAGGCTGACCGCTATGGTGTACCCCGCATTGCCTACATCAACAAGTACGACCGTGTTGGCGCCGACTTCTTCCATGCAATTCAGACCATGCGTGACCGTCTTGATGCACCTGCTGTTGCTGCTCAGATGCCCATGGGCGCTGAGGACAACTTCTGGGGCGTAATCGACCTGGTTACCATGACCGCATGGGACTTCAAGGCCGACGACAAGGGCATGACCTACCCTGAGCCCATGGACGAGATTCCCGCTGAGTTCAAGGAAGATGCAGAGCTCTATCATCAGGAACTTCTCGAAGCAGCTGCAGACTGCGACGACGACCTGATGGAAAAGGTCCTCATGGAAGAGGAAGTTTCCGTTGAGGAACTCAAGGCTGCCATCCGTAAGGGCACCATCGCTTGCAAGCTCCATCCTGTATTCGTAGGTTCTTCCTACAAGAACAAGGGTGTTCAGGAGCTTCTCGACGCTGTTGTCGATTACATGCCTTCTCCTATTGATGTTCCTGCTATTAAGGGCACCAACCCCGAGACTGGCGAAGAAGACGAGCGTCCTTCCGATCCGAAGGCTCCCTTCTCTTCTTTGGCATTCAAGATCATGACCGACCCGTTTGTTGGCAAGCTTACTTACCTGCGTGTATACTCCGGTACTCTTGACTCCGGCTCCTACGTGGTAAACGCTTCTAAGGACAAGAAAGAACGCATCGGTCGTCTTCTGCAGATGCACTCCAACAACCGTATCGACGTTGACACTTGCTCTGCTGGCGACATTGTTGCTGTAGTTGGTTTGAAGAACACCACCACCGGTGACACGCTCTGCGACGAGAACGCTCCTATCATTCTCGAGTCCATGCAGTTCGCTGATCCTGTTATCGACATTGCTGTTGAGCCTAAGACCAAGGCAGAGCAGGACAAGATGAGCATCGCTCTTCAGAAGCTCGCTGAGGAAGACCCGACGTTCCGCGTTTCCACCAACCATGAAACCGGTCAGACCATCATCGCTGGCATGGGTGAGCTTCACCTCGAGATCATCGTTGACCGTCTGCTCCGCGAGTTCAAGGTTGAGGCTAACGTTGGTAAGCCCCAGGTTGCTTACCGTGAGCGTCCTGGCCATGAAGTACTCAACGCTGAGGGCAAGTTCGTTCGTCAGTCCGGTGGTCGTGGTCAGTATGGTCATGCCATCATCAACATGTATCCGCAGGAAGCTGGCGCTGGCTATGTCTTCGAGAACAAGATCGTTGGCGGCGTAGTTCCCAAGGAATACATCCCCGCTATCGACAAGGGCATTCAGGAAGCACTCAACTCTGGTGTTCTGGCTGGTTACCCTGTTGAGGACATCAAGGTTGAGCTCATCGACGGTTCTTACCACGATGTAGACTCCTCCGAAGCTGCATTTAAGGTTGCTGGTTCTATGGCAATCAAGGATGCACTGAAGAAGTCCGATCCTGTTATCCTCGAGCCTGTTATGGCTGTTGAGGTTGAGACTCCTGAAGAGTACACCGGCTTCGTTATGGGCGATATCCCCAGCCGCCGTGGTCTCATCCAGGGCCAGGAGCAGCGTGGCAACGCAGTTTGCATCTCTGCTAAGGTTCCGCTGAGCCAGATGTTCGGTTATGCAACCGACCTGCGCAGTGGCACTCAGGGTCGTGCTACGTACACCATGCAGTTCGACACCTACGAGCCCGTGCCCAAGAACGTGGCAGAAGAGATTATCAGCAAGGCTGGTGGCAACGCTTAAGCCTTCGGGCTCAAAGCTTTCCCACCGCTCACTATGGAGGTAAAAGTGGCTAAAGAGAATATCCGCATCCGCTTGAAGGGTTACGATCATGAGATCGTGGATCAGTCCACCAAGCTCATCGTAGACACCGCTCAGAAGACGGGTGCTAAGGTTTCCGGTCCTATTCCGCTGCCGACCGAGCGCAACCTTTATTGCGTAGTTAAGGGTCCGCACGTAAACAAGGACTCTCGCGAGCAGTTTGAAATGCGCACTCATAAGCGCCTGATCGACATCCTGGATCCGACCCCTTCCACGGTTGATTCCTTGATGCGTCTCGATCTTCCTGCTGGCGTTGACATCGAGATCAAGCTGTAGGGGAGTGTGATACTGAATGATTAACGCTATCTACGGTACCAAGATCGGCATGACCCAGCTCTTCGACGAAGACGGCCAGGTTACGCCTGTTACGGTTATCAAGGCAGACCCCAACAAGGTATGCCAGGTTAAGACCGCTGCTACCGATGGTTACGAAGCAGTTCAGCTCGGCTTCGGCACCATCAAGGAAAAGAAGGTCAACAAGCCCATGGCTGGCCATTTCGCCAAGCAGGGCGTTGAGCCTGTTCGCCATCTCCGCGAGGTTCGCGTAGAGGATGCTTCCGAGCATGCTATTGGCGAAGAAGTTACCGTTGCCGCATTCGCTGAGGTGAAGAAGGTAGACGTAACCGGTACTTCTAAGGGTAAGGGCTTCGCAGGTGTTATGCGTCGTTACAACTTCGCAGGCGGCCCTGGCGGACACGGTGCACACTTCCATCGTGCTCCCGGTTCCGTTGGCCAGTGCGCATATCCTTCCCGTGTGTTCAAGGGCGTTCGCCTTCCGGGTCACATGGGTTGCGATACCGTTACGACCAAGAACCTTGAAGTAATCCGCGTTGACGAAGAGGCGAACCTCATCATGCTCAAGGGTGCAGTTCCCGGCGGCAAGAATGGCGTAGTTCGCGTTCGCATGGCGTAAGAACGGTGCGAAGGAGTTTATAAATTATGGCAACTATTGAAATGAAGGACGCGAGCGGCAAGAAGGTCAAAGACGCCGAGCTTTCCGCAGCAGTCTTCGAGATTGAGCCTAACGTGCATGTTATGCACGAAGTGGTTCGCTCCCAGCGCGCTGCAAGGCGCCAGGGAACCCACGACACCCTGACCCGCGGTCAGGTTCGTGGTGGCGGCAAGAAGCCTTGGCGCCAGAAGGGTACTGGCCGTGCTCGTCAGGGTACGATCCGTGCTCCTCAATGGGCAGGCGGCGGCACCGTATTCGGTCCTCATCCCCGCTCTTATGCCTTCAAGGTACCTGCCAAGGTTGTAAAGCTGGCTATGCGCTCTGCGCTTTCCGCTAAGCTTGCCGACGGCGAGATCGTTGTTGTTGATCAGCTTTCCTTCGAGAAGCCTTCTACCAAGCAGGCTGCCGAAGTACTGAAGAACCTCGGTCTTGAGGGTCGCGTTACCATCATCGTTCCTGATGACGAGGTGAACACCTTCCTGTCTTTCCGCAACCTTTCCAAGGTTCGCGTGATCGGCGTTTCCGAGCTCAACACGCTCGACTTCATCGATAACAAGGCACTCGTTCTTACTGACGCTGCCCTGACCCGCATCGAGGAGGTGCTTGCATAATGAAGGATCCCCGCGAGGTAATCATTCGCCCGATCATTTCGGAGCACTCTTATGAAGGCATGGAAAACAATGTCTATACCTTCGAAGTAGCAAAGTCTGCTAACAAGATCGAGATTGCTCAGGCAATCGAAGCCATCTTCGATGTAAAGGTCGTTAAGGTTAACACCATTAACGTTAAGCCTAAGCCTAAGCGCGTTCGCTATCAGCTTGGTAAGACCCGCACCTGGAAGAAGGCCATGGTTACGGTTGCTGAAGGCGACCAGATCGAGATCTTCGCTCAGGCATAGGCTGTCTAGCAAAGAACCGCTCTTCGGAGCGGTTCTTTTTTGCCCTGGAATTGCTGTTGCGTTCCAGGGCTTTTCTTTTTTCGCTATCTTAAGGGCAAGGGTGTACGCTAAGTTGGTACGCCAAGGAGGTACCAATGCTGCAGGATATAGCGCCTTATTCATTTTGCAATGATTTTGCATGGATCAATCCAGAGCCTACTGACAGGGTTCTTGTATATCGAGGCTCTTCCGTTCTTGTGTCAGTTGATACCACCCCTCAGAACGCTTCAGGGGAAGCCAGGGAGGGTACGTTGCGCTTTCCGACATTTGAGATGCTTAGCGGTATCGGCGCGGTGGTTTCTGATTCTGCAGAAATAATTCAACGAGCTGACGGAATGACGCCTGAAGCGGTTTTCCTATTCACGGTTGGAGACACCGGTTACTTTCGTTGCGAGACAGATTGCAACGTTCTCGATGAATTAATTGAAGGCCGCTGTATTGGCTGCGCAGACGATCTATGCGCTCAAACAAAATGGCAATTCATGCCAATTTCTCAGCTCAAGCAATTCGGTCCGAAGCATAGGGCATTTGCTGGATTAGTGGGTTTCGAATACGACGCTTGGTATGCGACGCGTAGATTCTGTGGCCGTTGCGGAACTCCATTGGTACACGACATGGTGGAGCGCATGGTGCGATGCCCTCAATGTGGCGCTATGGAATTCCCTAAGCTCTTTCCGGCGGTAATTGTGGGTATCGTCGATACGCAGCGCAACAAGGTTCTTGTGTCCCGTTACGCGAATCGTGAATACAAGCGCTATGCCCTTATCGCCGGGTTCTGCGAGATGGGAGAAACCGTCGAAGAGACTGTTCACCGGGAAGTAATGGAGGAAGTGGGGCTTAGGGTGAAGAATCTTCGCTATTACAAAAGTCAGCCGTGGCCTCCTTCCTCGTCACTGCTCTTCGGTTTCTTTTGCGAGCTTGATGGCTCAAATAGTATCAAGCTCGACGATCATGAGTTAGAGAGCGCCGAGTGGATAGATAGAGATAAGCTTCCTTGTGACGAAGACTATTCGTTAACGCGAGACATGATGCAGGTGCTCCGCGATGGCGGGGAGCTAGACTATTAGTTCTCAACTTACTTGTCGGTTATTGGCTTTCTGTATGCACTTGGGTTGTTTGCTCATCAAGGAGGAGCTTGCAGTAGATTCGACCGGTTTTAGCCTTGCCTTGCGGAAATAAAAAATGGGTGCTCGATACTCTCGAGCACCCATTTTATGCCTTAGGCCTATTGTTGGCAGGGAACTACTCAGCTGTAGAAGGCTTCCATTCGTCTGCATCTTTGCCAACCTGGAAGGGCACACCAGCTTCACGGCGTTCCTTGTAGTCGGCGGTAGCGGTGAACAGCGCGTCGGAAAGGGAGTTGAGGGCCGTTTCAACAGAGTCCTGAATAACGCCGATTACGAAGCCAACTCCCACAACTTGCATGGCGATATCGTTGCTGATGCCGAACAAGGAGCAGCACAGCGGAATAAGAAGCAGGGAGCCGCCGGCAACACCGGAAGCACCGCAGGCGCTAACTGCAGCCAGAACGCAGAGGATGCCAGCAGTAACGGGGTTGATGGCAATGCCCATGGTGTGTGCAGCAGCCATAGCCATTACGGTAATGGTAATGGCAGCGCCAGCCATGTTGATGGTGGCACCCAGCGGGATGGAAACAGAGTAAGTGTCCTTGCGAATACCAAGACGCTTGCACAGCTCCATGTTTACGGGGATGTTAGCGGCAGAGCTGCGAGTAAAGAAGGCATACATACCGGAGTCTTTGATGCAGCGGAATACGATGGGGTAGGGATTCTTGCGAATGTTGATGAACACCAGCAGCGGGTTCACAACGAGGCAGATGAAGAACATGGCGCCCAGAAGAACAAGGAGCAGCTGGCCGTATTCGATGAAGATCTCGGGGCCGTTTTGAGAAACAGAAGTGTAGATAAGACCCATGATGCCGAACGGCGCGCACGTGATAATCCAGCGAACAACGATAGAGATAACGTGCGACATATTCGCAAAGAAGTCTTTGGTAGGTTCGGTGGTGTAGCGCATTGCGATACCCAGAAGAACTGCCCAAACCAAGATGCCGATATAGTTTGCATTGAGCAGCGCATCAACAGGGTTAACTACCATGTTGCCAATGAGCGTGGTAAGCACTTCGGCAATTTCGGTAGGTGCTGCCTTGTCTGCGGCCTCAACGCCCGAAAGGGTGAGCTCAACGGGGAATGCAAAGCTGATTGCCACTGCGGTGAAGGCGGCAGCAAGGGTGCTAACCACGTACAGCACCACGATGGTCTTCATGGATTTAGGAAGCTTTGTATGGCACAAAGCATTGATAACCAAGAAAAATACCAAGAACGGCGCAACGGCCTTCAGGGCGCTAACGAACAAGGTGCCAAGCATTTCGATAACGGCAAGATCTTTAGGGCCAAAGGCGCCAAGCAAAGCGCCGATAACAAGGCCGATGATAATGCGCTTGATAAGACTCAAGCTCGACCATGCTTCTGCAATTTTTTTCATAGATGTCTCCTTGAATGGGAGGATTGGGGATAGGATGCAGCTTCGAACGTGCAGACGCTCTAGAACCGCAATTTTTTAGTATACCGATCCGTTACGGAATTGTTTCGAGAGTAATTCTATTTAACTAAGCGGAAAAGAAACTAGGTAAACGGTGCATAAGCGCAAAAAAGCGACCCCAAATAGGGGTCGCTTTGCGAAAAGAGTGCAGGTGAAGAGGCGGATTACTTTGCCTTGTACTTCTTAACCAGCTGACGACCGGCGATGTAGTCCATGATTTCAGTGGTGCCGCCGCCCATTTCGTTACCGCGGAGGTCTGCCCAGATGCGGCCAACGCGGATTTCCTTGGTGTAGCCAATGGCTGCGTAGATTGCCATTGCGAGGTCGGCAACGCGGGTGAGCTCGCGGCAAGCATAGCCCTTGAGCAGTGCGGACTCGAGGCGAGTGGATTCACCGTTGTCGATCATGGTAACAACCTGATACAGGCGGGTGCGTACGTTCTGGATGATGTTCTCCATCTCGCACAGGTGCAGCTGGATCTGGGTCTGGTGAGCGATAGGCTTGTTGAAGCAAATGCGCTCAGATGCATAGGCGCCTGCGTCGTTCAGGGCAGCCTGAGCAAGGCCGAGGGAAGATGCAACAACCAGACAGCGCTCGAACTCAAGCTTCTTCATGAGAAGCTTCCAGCCCATGCCGGGCTCGCCCAGACGCATGTCCTCGGTGAGAACTACGTTGTCGAAGAACTGGTCAACGAACGGAATAGCCTGCTGGCCAACCTTGTCGAGATGGCCGATGGTGAAGCCGGGGGTGTCGTTGGGAACGAGCCACAGAGAGTACTTGTCGTTCTCGTAGGAAGGATCTTCGTCCTTTGCTACAACCATGGTGTAGATGGAGAGGCCACCCAGGGTAACCCAGGTCTTCTGGCCGTTCAGCAGATAGGTGCCGTCGGGCTGCTTCTTGGTAACGCAGGTCATGGCGTTGTTATCGGAGCCAGCTGCAGGCTCAGAAATAGCGGAGCAAGCGATGCAGGTGCTCTCGACGTTCTCGATAGCATCCATGATCATTTCCTGCTGCTCTTTGGTACCGAAGTCAATTACGTCGGTGATGGTGTTGAAGTCGGTAACGAAGGGGAGGGTTACGCCAGTGTACTCATGAAGCTTCTCTACCAGGAGAACCTCGGTAAGTTTGTCTACCGGAACACCGCCAACTTCTTCAGGGAGGCCCAGAAGCATGAAGCCTGCCTCGCGGTAAGCCATAGCAGCTTCGATGCTGATGTGGTGATCTACTTCATATGCCTGCTTTACTGCTTCATCGGTGAAGTAGCGAGTAGCATATTCGTGTGCGCTCTCAATGAGCAGCTCCTGCTCGTCGGTAAGCTTGAAATCCATAATGTGTTCCTCTCCTTATTCCTGTGTTGAATGGAACCGAGATTCAGACAAGAATCGAATCAGCAGCTCAATGGCTATCCTAGCATTTGAACGCGTTTTTCTCTATGCACCTAAGTATTCCTGTTTTGTATAAGAATTGCACCAATTCGATAATTCGTGTTATATCAGGTGTCCCTACGTGTTTGATCAGGTTAAACGCATCAATTTGATTGAGTGAAAACACCACAAATATTGATATTTGACCAGTTGAATCAATGAAGCCGAAAAAGAAGTTGCGCCTTGTTGTAATACATGACGTGAAATGATCTGGTGCATCGTGAGGGATGGTTCGGTGCGGTAGGGCTTTGCGATACCCCTCCTCCAATGAATGCCTTGCAGATGAGTCTCTTGAAGCGCGCAAGGGCTTGAGGTGGTAGGAGGCGGCAAACCCAAACAGCTAAATGCAGATAACCTGGCGTTTTCATATTCGATAATTCCCGCACGTGCAGAATAAGGCTAAGTGAAGGATAATAAACAGGTTATGCCGCTATTGGACGCGGCTGCAAACGCTATAAACAACGCTCACTGGTGAACAGGAGAATGAAATGAAATACTTTGGCACAGACGGCTTCCGCGGCGTTGCCGGCACTGACCTTACCGTTGAGCATGCATACAAAATCGGCCGTTTTATTGGTTGGTACTATGGCGCACGCCAGGGCCGCAAGGCTCGTATCGTTGTGGGCAAAGATACTCGTCGTTCCAGCTACATGCTGGAAAGCGGCATGGTCTCTGGTCTTGTTGCCTCAGGCGCAGACGCCTATATGCTGCACGTTATTCCCACGCCGGGCCTTTCGTATGAAACCACCGACGGCGCATTCGATTGCGGCGTGATGATTACCGCTAGCCATAATCCTTATACGGATAATGGCATCAAGCTGGTTAATTCCCAGGGCTTCAAGATGGAAGAGCCTCTGCTTCAGCTTATCGAGCAGTACATTGACGGCGAATATGCCGAAGAGGTTCCTATGGTGTCTGGTGACGCAATTGGCGCAACGGTTGATTATATGCAGGGCCGTAATCGCTACATCGCTCACCTTATTGCCAGCGCGAATTTCTCTTTGCAGGGCGTAAAGGTTGGTCTTGACTGCGCCAATGGTGCCGCCTCTTCGGTTGCAAAGCCTGTTTTTGATGCCTTGGGTGCCGATGTTCGCGTTATCAGCAATGCCCCCGATGGCTTCAATATCAACGTTGATTGCGGTTCCACGCATATCGACCGTTTGCAGCGCCTTGTTGTGGAGCAGGGCCTTGATGTGGGCTTTGCCTACGATGGCGATGCGGATCGCTGCCTCGCGGTGGACGAGCGCGGCCATGTGGTAGACGGCGACCTTATCCTGTATGTGTGCGGTGTGTACCTGAACAAGCATGGTCGCTTGTCGGGCGGTACGGTTGTCCCCACGGTTATGAGCAACTTCGGCGTGCTGAAAGCCTTTGAACAGGCGAACTTGAACTACGAAACCACCGCAGTGGGCGACAAAAACGTATTTGCCTGCATGCATGCCAATGGCTATAGCTTGGGCGGCGAGCAGTCGGGCCATGTTATTTTCGGCGATATCGCAAGCACCGGAGATGGCATTCTTACCTCTTTGCGGCTGATGGAGGCCATCCGCGCCGAGCGCGAAACCCTCTCGCAGCTGTGCGCTCCGGTGAAGCTGTATCCTCAGTTGCTGACCAATGTGCGTGTCGCCGACAAAGACGCAGCCATGAATGATGCCGCTGTGCTTGAATCGGTTAAGGCGGCAGAAGAGTTCCTGGGCGATCGCGGCCGCGTGCTTCTGCGAGCCAGCGGCACCGAACCTCTTATTCGCGTGTTGGCTGAAGCGCCCACCGACGAGCTGTGCGCCGAAGCAAGCGAGTTCATGCTGAAGGCGCTCGAGCCTTTGCGCGCTGAGTAGTGGCGTTTGCTGCAACGCTATCCAAACGAATTCGAAAGCCCGCTTTTGCGGGCTTTCTTTGTTACTGGGATTGCTGGTTGCCATGTGTGGCTTGAGCTTCTAGTCGCTTTTGATTGGGGTGATTAGAAGGCTTTGTTCGTTTCAGGTATTACGATATTTGGCAAAGTTGCGATTTGCTTCTCACTTTCAGGTTTCAAGGCAGAGGAGAGCGCATAGAAGGGGATGTCTTCGATTACGCCATCAGCAGAGTGCATGGCTGCGGAGACGCGTATAGCCTTTTGCGGTTCGTTCTTTTTAACGTAAGCTGTCAGGCTTTTCGCTCTAAGGTTGGTTCCGTATTTAACTTCGACAGGTACAGCGCCTTCGGTTTGGTCGATGTTGTCAACCAGGAAGTCGATTTCGGTACGGGTGGAATCATTTTGGTAGTAGCTGCTAACCAGGACGCCTGCGGAAAGCATTTCTTGCAGGGCCAACTGCTCGCCTAAAGCCCCTTTGAACTCTTGGAACATCCTGCCGCCTTCAAGAACAGCGCGCGAAGGGATGTTGGCCATTGCGCTAAGAAGCCCGACATCATGTAGGAAAACTTTGAAACAAGAATCATCTTGGTAGCTTGTTAAGGGAATATTTGGTGTATTCACTTTTTTAACGCGATGTATAAGGGAGGCATCTTCAAGCCATTGCAACCCGTCTTCAAATTCCCTTGCGCGTGCTGATTCTCTGATTCGCTTGAAAACGAATTTCTTGTTTTCCTCTGCGAGGTTTGCGGGAATCGCATTCCATATAAGGTGAAGCCGTTCTGCAAGAAGCTTGTCGGCGTATTTGGAAAAGTCCTTTTTGTAGGATTCCAACAATTCGTTTTGAACGCGCCGGACCTCTCCGAAATCTTGGCTTGCCGCAAATTCGGAAACGGCTTCGGGCATGCCTCCAACGTACATGTACATGCGCACTAGTTCGATAAGCTGGTCGTGGAAAGGAGAAAGGGCATCCCAGTCGAGTTCGGAGATTAAGCCGACAATTTGACCCATGCCCAATGCATCCAGGAATTCGAGGAACGAGAGAGGGTGCAACTCGAAAAACGATACCTTTCCAACTGGGAAAGAGATTCCGTGCAATTCAATGCCGAGAGAGGAGCCGGCTACTGCTACCGCGTATTCGGGGGCTTCTTCGCAGAAGTATTTAAGCGACATGATTGCACGCGGAACAGTTTGGATTTCATCCAGTATCAGCAGGGTCTTATTTGGCTCGATTCGCTTGCCGCTTTCGGCCTGTAGGATAGGAATAAGCCTTTTGGGGCTTAGTGACCCTTCGAAAACGGCGGGCATGCGTTGGTTGTTCTCGAAAGATATATAGGCAACATTGTCGAAATGCTCTTTGCCGAATTCGTTTAAAAGCCAAGTTTTTCCAACCTGCCTTGCTCCGGTAAGGATAAGCGGCTTGCGCCTGCTGGAATCAGCCCATTTCGCGAGATTCAACATGGCTTGCCGCTTCATATGCTCCTCCAGAATGTTGCCCGTTAATGCCTGATCACGTTCTTCTATGGGTAATTTTCTTCCTATTTCACATTTCTGTATAGGTAAATCGACGATTGCTTCACATTTTTGCATAGGAAAACTGAAAATTGCATCACTTCTTCGTGTAGGAAGTTGCAGCCAGCATGGCGGACGGGTAGATAAGGTGCAAGAAATGCCCTAAAACTGGTTGGAAGGGGGGTGCGGACGTTTTCCTGGACCGCCTACGAGGCGTAGCCCAGGCTCCTGCGGTACTCGTTCGGACTCATCCAGCCCAGGGACTCCTTGATGCGCCCCTCGCAATAGTATTCCATGTAGGCGTCCAGCTGCGACATGAACGCATCGATGCCCACGCCCGACCAGTCCCGATGGTGGAAGAACTCGTTCTTCAGCCTCCCAAAGAACCCCTCGCACGCCGCGTTGTCGGGACTGCACCCCTTCGCAGACATGCTCCTGGCCAGGCCGTTCTCGTCGCAGATCCTTATCCACCCCGGCCACCTGTAGTGCCCGCCGCGGTCCGAGTGGACCGTCGTCGCCGCGCCGGGCCGCCTCTGGGCGACCGCCTTCTCGAGGCTCGAGTTGGCGAGGGCCCTGCCGGGGCACCGGCCGATCGACCACGCCGCGGGCCTGCCGTCGAAGCAGTCGATCACGGGGCTGAGGTAGACCTTGCCGCCCGACGGCAGGCGGAACTCGGTGATGTCGGTCAGCCACAGCTCGTCCGGCGCCGAGGCGTGGAAGTCGGGCCCGACCAGGTTGGGCGGGGCCTTCGACACCTCGCCGGCGTACGAGCTGTACCCTTTCCGCCGGCGCTTGGCGTAGGCGGGGCGCAGCCCCTCCTCGCGCATCACGCGGCGCACCTGCTTCTCGCTCGCCACGACCCCGGCCCTGCGCATCCGGGCGTGCACGGCTCGGTAGCCGCGGGCGCCGTTCTCCGCATCGAACAGCTCCCTGACCAGGGGCCTTATGTCGGCATCGCGGTCGCGTCGGCAGGCGAGCCTGGCGCGCTGGTACTCATAGGAGCTCTTCGATATCCTCAAGAAACCGGTGATCGAGCGGAGGGGCAGGCCTGTCTCCCGCCTCAATCTCTCGCCGAGCTCGCACTTGCTCCTGTTCGAGATCGAAGCCGGGTCCCACCCGCCCGCTTTTAGGTCGGCCAACACCGCCCTGAGGAGCAGGTTCTCTATCTGGTCGGGGTTGAGCCCGGCGAGCGGGCCGCTCTTCGGCGGGTCGTAGATCCCCTTCGTCGGCATGGGCTTGGCCTTCCTGCGCGCTTTCTCCGTTGCCGACATTCTACGCGGTTTCCCGGTGTAGCTGTGCGGCAGGTTGCCGGCGGCCCAGCTTTTCGCCGCCCTCCTCTTCACGCCCGCGAAGTCGGCGGCGTCCGACACCCGCATCCCCTCGTCGATGGCGAGCAGGAACAGCTCGACCTCTTCCTTGCTGTACATGCGAACTCCAATCCGGGCCGTTGCCGGTCCAACTTTTTGTCCGCACCCCCGAAAAGGTGCTCAAAGTGCCGAATCCCATCGGAAAAGGTTCAGGATTGCAATCTGTAAAACGTTTTTATTGAAATCTGTAAAGCGGAGGGCTCTTGATGGAGGTCGATGGCTATATGCTGCATATTTCCGATTGCTTGGAGAAGCGCTACCCGACTTCGCCTAAGGCGCTTATCGGTGTCTGCTAAGTAGGGCTCGGAACTAAAAGAAGTGGCGAGCGCTTTTACGCTCGCCACTTCTTGAAAGCTATTCGTCTAGTCCGTTGGGATGGTTTTCCATTCGACGGAGGTATCTTCGGGGTATTTGATGAATAAATCTTTTAGCATTGAACTAAATTGTTCTGCTGTGCATGTGCCGGAATCGGCGCCGGTCGAATTGTCGGCATATTTTGTGTACTCAACTTTCGGATTATCGCTCGAGGTTCTCGTCGTACCATCGATTCGTTCTTCGGAAATGCCTTCAAGGTTCGTCCAATTGCCCTGTGCTTTAGTGACATTTGCCTGATCTAGATCTTCGACGCTGTATAGTTTGCCTTTGTTCAAGGACATCATCATGTAGCCGTTAATGTATGCGCCCCCATTTGCTCTGCTCATGATTACACCGTTTTCTCTAAGGGAGTAATCTCCTCGAGTAATTCCGGATTCAACGTGGACCAAATTTCCATTTTGGTAAGACCAAATGTCGTACACTGCAATGCTTGTATATATCGTTCCATACTGCGTCATGTCTCTTCCGATTAGAAGCTCTGGTGTACCGTCATCATTAAGGTCTTTTGCTGTGTATTTGTAATCACTAGTTTCTGAATCGCTTAGAGACATTGAGTAGTAAGGGAATGGCTCCGAGTTCACATGGGGGTACTTCTCGGCAATTTCGTTACGGTCAAGTTCACCGTTTTTGGCATCTTTGAGCGCCTTTGAATATTCTTCGATAATCCCGTTGTAAGCATCCTGCGCTTCTTGAGCATCTTTTTCTGCCTGGGCTTTCTGTTGCTGTTCTTGCTGCATTGGTGCCCAGATGTCGGTGTATACGCGGTATGCTGCGTAAGCGACGGAGGTTGCCAGGGCCAGGGCGAGTGCCACCAGCAGGATCATCGGCATGCGGCGGCGGGAGCGCTTTTTGTTTTGCGCTACGGCTGCTTTGAGGCTGTTGGTCTCAGGCTGTGTGGCTGCGGTCTGGGTGGTGGGCTGCGCTTGCGTTGCGTCGGTAGTTTGGGCGCTTTCGTTTTCTGCGGCTGCTGATAGAGCATCAGATGTCTCATCGGCAATGGCTGAGTTCTGCGCCTCATTGGGCATTTGACCTTCAGAAAAGTCAACGTTCTCATTCGTTTGGGCTTTTGGCTTAACAGTCTCTGTCCCGCAGAAGTTGCAGAACTTTGCTTCGTTAGATATTTCACTCCCGCATTCTCGGCAGTACATGGGCTTTCTCCCTACTCAAGATTACTGATCGATTTTATGGATGGTAGATAAGTCGACCTCTGTGCCAACAAGGGATTTATTGTCGGAAGCGATGATTATGCCGTGGCAACCGTAGCTCCAGCTTCCTAGTTCGTAAATTGAGGTCATGTAAACCAAGCCTCTATCGGTAAGTACGAGCGGGGAGGAGCCTTCAAGATTGTCTTGTAAGCCCGAGGTGACGTCGCCTTTTATGTTGCTTTCGATTTTCGAGCAGGCGACTTCAGTTGTTTTGGTGTCACTTGGATGTTTCGATAGGTATGTTTTGACTGCCGTTTTTGCAGAAGAAACGGTTTCGTCGATCGTCAGGTTGTATACGGAGGCTGGGTCTACCGGTTCGCCTGAGGAAAGGTCGAAGGCTGCGCCCAAGAGTACGGGCCTGTCCTGCGATTTCCAATCGGATATAAGTCGCGAATCGTAAACGCCGACCACGTTGCCCTTAAGGTAGGTGACGGAAATATCACGGCCTAAAGTGCAGGATTTGTCTTCGGATTCGACTTGGCTAAGCGCGCTGGCTGAAGTGGGAAAACTGCTGCTTCTTTTCGCGGAGGAGTCTTCGGCGTTCCTGATAAGCGTGTTGATCTGATCAGAAGCATCGGATTTATTTGAGCTTGTTAGCTGGTCGTACGTCCATTTGTCTTTGCTCTTTTGCCCTGGCGATTTGTATGGGTTGGTGGGCACCTCGATATAGTTATACGTTTTCTTGGTGCTGCATTTTGAGGCAAGGTTGGTTTCGGTTTGCTGCGTGGCGGAATCGTTTGAATCGGCGTTTGCCGGCTCTTCATTTGGTGCGGCAGCTTCATTGGCTTGGGGCTGTGGTGTCGGCGCTGCAAAGTTGGTGTAGACGCTATATGATCCGAATACGATTCCCGCAGCTAAGCCAACGGCGGCAACCGCTGTTCCCGCTTTTGCGGCAGGGCTCATTTTCTTGGTGGTTTTCGTCTGATCGGTTTGGAACGGGACGGGGTTAACCCGCGCTGACTCGCTTTTCTCTGCTGTTGAATCGGGTTGCAGAGGAAGAGGCTGGTTGCCAGGTTCTGGCGTGTAGTCCACCGAGGCTCCACAATGAGTGCAGAACTTCGAGTCGTCAGGTATTTCGTTTCCGCAGGTAGTGCAGTACATGGGCAATCTCGCTATTCGTTGCTAATATTCATCGTTCCGTAGTATGACTGTGGCCATTGGTGCTCAAGGATGCTTCTGGAAACCAACTCTGATTTCGTTTTGTTGTCAGCATTGTTCCAATAATCTTTTGGGTTTGATGATGATGCGCTCGCGCTTGGTGATATTCCCAAAGTGATGTACGCCGTGTCTATTTCCATGCATCCAATTGTGCACGATACGTATTCGTCATTGTTGAGTAGGGCGGTTGCATACCAGAGGTATTTATTCCCATTTTGATCTTCCATGATTCCAACTTTTGAGGTACAGAAAGGCGCACCACCCTTGCTTGCCTTTGCCGATGCAAGTGGCTTTCCGAGTCCGCAATACTCAAGGAAACTGTTGAATTCGTCGCCGGAAAGTCCATTGAGCGAAAGGGTTGTCAGTGTGATGCTTGATGGTTTCTTGCCCGCCTTGAGGTCCTCGGCTGTGTAATAGGACTGGCTAATTCCTTGAAACGGAACCGCGGTATCTCCAACTGCGAGCACAGGGGGAACGGAAGTGTAAGTTTGATCGTAGTAATCGGAGCTAAGATACTTGTCGTCCTTGTCGAGAGCCGTAACGATGCTATTCGTTTCGTCTTGGATCAGCACCCAAGCATCAAATGATTTGTCGGACTTAAATCCGCCGTCCATTGCATGCTTAGTTGGGGCAATGCGCTGGGGCGTAATGCCTTGCGATTCTATATAGTCACCAATCTGGGTTGGGTCCATCGTCAGGATGTCTGCGATATGAAGCAGATTCTCTGGCTCATCGGCGGTTTTTCCTGTGATAGCATCCCCATCGGATCCGACCGAGTTGTCTGACTGCCTGCTTTGCGCTTCCTGCTCGGCCTGGTAGGGAAGCCAAACATCGGTGTATACGCGGTATGCTGCGTAAGCGACGGAGGTTGCCAGGGCGAGGGCCAGAGCAACAAGCAGGATCATTGGCATGCGACGGCGGGAGCGCTTCTTATTCTGCTCGACGGCTGCTTTGAGACTGCTGGTTTCGGATTGCTCTTGCGTTGCATTGCCGGTTTCAGCGCTTGCGTTTCCAATAGTGGCAACTACGCTGGTTGGTTCATTTGCTGCGGAAATGGCAACGTTGGTTGCGCTTTCCGCTTCGGGCGTTTCGCCTGTATTGTTTGCTTGAGCTATCGGTTCTTCTGGGGTTGCCGTCGTGCTGCTCTGCTCGTCAGTTTCGGAAGCGGTATTGGTTGCGTTGCCGTTGGTCGATTGGGCTGCGGATTCATCGGTGGCTGCGCCCTTATCAGGTGCGGTGTTCGATTCCTTTGCTTTTCGGGGGTCCAGGCCTTCGTCTTCTCTGGGTTTTGGCGCAACAGTCTTGGTCCCGCAAAAGGTGCAGAACTTGGCTTCGTTGGGTATTTCGCTTCCGCATTGGCGGCAGAACATAACGGCTCCTACATGTTAGGGGGGGCAACAGTAATCGATGATAGTTTAAATAAGCGCAGGTCAAGCTAGCTAATTGATGGCATTTGTCAACGGTGTCACATTAGCAACATGCGGTGGTTGTGGATGGCGTACAAGCTAGTTAATACGGAATCGAATCGTTTAGCGGAAGCTGTTCGCAGCTGTTATGGAAGTTGAAATCGCGCTAATGGTGGACATTGTCGCAATGAATTCGAGCGACTTCCTGATTTCGACCGTTTGAGCGAAAATTTGCTGCGTGATATTTAGCTGTTGTAGTGCGATGTCTTCCATTTTCTGCCTGTGGCAGAGTTCGTCGAAATAGAGAATTGCTTCCTTGAGCGAATCAGCGCGGCCCGTAGAAACAATTTGGTATAGGGCCCACAAAGACCAGGGGTCGGCATACTTGAAATCGATGAAATTTTCTGGAATTGAATTGTAGTTTCCGATAATCTCTGTTGCGATTTCTTCGGCTTCAATTTCGTCTTTCTGAATGGAAGAGCAAAGCGAGTTGGCCGTCTTCTCTTTCTCTCTCGTTTCTGAACGACATGTAAAGAAAAGAATAATTGCGGGTATAAAAAGAGGGGAAGCAAGCATAAAGGCTCCAAGTAGCTGACCTACAAAATAAGCAGGGTTTTCTGGCGGTTGGGCAATGGACATCAAAAAGAGAAATACTGGGATAGACGCGATAAGAAGCATAATTGCTGTCTTGAGGTTGCGTTTCGGGTTCCTTTTTTCGTTCTCGCGCAGAGCGAGCTCCTCATTGGCGATTCTTTGTTTGATCGCAATAGCGTTTTGGTAATTCTCTGTCTGCGGCTGAACTTGGCGATAAGTCCTGAGGATCAGTTCGGTAAGCTCGGCGCGCATTCTTTGTGCATTCTTCTCTTTCTCGAAGGCCGTTCGGCTTGCTTTCCCGTTCTCGTCGGCTGTATTTTCGGTTGCCAGTTTTGCACCGCATGCGCTGCAGTAGGCTGCGCCGTCGATGTTTTCTGTACCGCATGCATTGCAAAACATGGGTTGCTCCATTCTTTTAGAAGGGGTGGCCGCATCGTCGGGATGCGGCCACCTGGATATTACGCGTTAGTCTGAGTTGCTTCGGTGAAGGTGTAGTTCGAGAAGTCGATGTATCGCGGGCCGCCATACTTTGCGTTTGCGCAGACGGTTTTCGTGTCCTCTGTTACATTGATGGCGTTTTTGGAATCGGAGCTGCCCGTCCAGCTGCTGTACTTGCAGGTGATGTCAACCGATTGTCCGCTGTCGTTAAGCGTGATGCTGAAGCTGTTGTCGCCAAATTTATGGGTCGCTTTGCCGGTTGCCGTGCCTTTAACCGATGCGGAATTGTAGGTTATGCCTACGTTGTTCATTCCTGCGCTTGGCGTGTAGTTGGTGCTGTAGGTTGCGGACATGCTCCCGTCGGATGCTTCGCCGAATGTAATGGAGGCATCGATATTGGCGCTGCTAACTATTCCTTCGGTTCCGGAATACTTGAACGTCTTATTCCTCAGCGTCCATTCGGTGTTTTGGTCGGTGGTAGTAGCATCGCCTGAGGCTTTCCAGCCAGAGCTCGGGTCGAAGGTAAAGCTCTGAGATGCCTTGGCAGTGTCGGTCGCGAACCAATAGGTATAGGTTACGGTGCTGGTGGCGTTGGAAGTGTAGGTGCCGTTTGATTCGTTGAAATCGGAGTTGAAGTCGGAATAGCTCACGTTGCTTGAGCTGCTCTTCTGGCTAAGCGTGTCTACGCCCTTCAGCGGCTTGGTTTCTTTGCTGTCGATGGTCATTGAATAGTCGGAAGCTTGGCTCCAGGTGCCATTGATGTTCTTGAAGCCGCATTCGCCAGTGAAGTTCGTTTCGAAGCTTTCGTTGGCAATGGTGCCTGAGAAGTAAACGGTTTTAAGCTGATCGGAGCCGTACCAGGCTTTGGCCATTTGACGCGTATCGGAATCGTAGCCAGCCAAGGCATCTTCCTGCTTGTCAATCCTGAAATCCTTGATTTCGTAGGCGGATGCGTTGGTGTAGTTGCTGGAAACTGCGCCGTTGGTGGCAAGCGAGCTTTGGGCGAAGGCCTGGCGGGCTACATCGGTGGGTACGCCGCCGAAGAGGGGCATTACGAAGGCGATGATTGCTACTAGGACCACTGCTGCGATGCCGCCGCCCACGATGCCGTACTTCTTAGTTTTGTCGAGGCTTTTGAATTTGCTCATCGTGTCATCGATGACTTTGCCGGCCTTTGCGCCTGCGGTTTCGCCTTCATATTTTGGTTGTGCTGCTTCGTTTTGCGTCGGGGCTGCCTGAGAGGGTTCAGCTGCTGGCTGCTCGGTGGCGCTGGCATTAGCTGCGGTGCTTGCGGGTGTCTGCGTGGGTTCCGCAGCTTGCTCGGGGTTTGGGCTTGCAGCAGGCGCGCTTGCTTCTTGTGGTGGGGCGCTATCTGCTGGTTGCGGTTGTGCCTGCTTGGTGATTTTGGTGCCGCATTCCGGACAGAACAGTGCGCCTTCTTCAATTTTCTTTCCGCATTCTGGACAAAACATAAGGACTCCTTTCGGGGCGGTATTGCGGGGAGGGTGCTACCTAGGCACGATACTGAAGCGCATCAATGAGCTGGTTGGTTTGGCGTTCGGTGTGGACTCGTGTGTTGGTGTCGTGTGTCCTAGCGGAACAGATTTGAGAGATTCGCTCTCGGATGAGGTCTGCCTTGCTCTTTTCGAAGACCGCCAGGGGAATGGCGATGATCTCGCCAGAGGTAAGCGTGATCCCGATAGTGGTCTGAAGCGAATTCAGGAACAGGAGAATGCCGACAAGTGTTAAAAAGAGTGTTGTGAGCAGGTTGTCTATCCCAGCGGACGGCACGGACGCTACCGCCTCTGGGATAGACAGTAATCCTCCTATTCCGAGAAAGAATCCGAGTATCAGGGTGAGTGGGGTCACCTTGAAGTTACTGACTGGTGAAACGATCTGATTTACATCGATGCTGCGATTGTTGCTTTCCAGCGGAATGAGCCCAAAAATAGTGTTTGGGATTGTTAGATCAACATGGTCGCTGTGGATGCCTATGTGCCCCTTAAGGTAAAAAGTCAGATAGGAGGTCATGAAGGGGATGTTCTCATCGATGGCCTCTGGATGCTTTTGGGCAGTCTGTGCGCGGCGGGCGGTTTGATGCTGGCCCTGATTCCCCTTCTGGTCAATTGCTTTTCCGCAGCTTCCGCAAAAAGCAGCATTCTCGTTTACGTTGCTTCCGCAATTGGGGCAAAACATAGTTGGTTCCTTTCGTTGGGCGCATTTGCGCGTAGTAAACAGATTGGTTAAAGCGGCTGGCTGCGAACCCTGTTTGGCTGTCTTTGCTGTTAGCTGTGTTCGATAGGACACATGCTTTAGTATAGACAGAATTAGGCTTGCAGCATGACACTTGCTACGAGACAAGCTATTGGGATGCGCATCCGGCAGTTGAGGAAGGTAAACGGCCTTTCTCAAACTAAGCTTGCCCTGATGGTTGGGGTAGAGCGTTCATATCTTGCTCGCGTTGAAGCGGGCTCTCGTAATGCCAGCATTGATGTTCTTGAAAAGATCGCCGATGGATTCGGCATGAGCCTTTCCGAATTTTTTTCAGGGATCTGAATAAATCCATCTCATTTCATCGCCTAGGACTAATTGGTAGCCATTTCGCTCTAATAGATTGTCGACAAGGCAGAATGCGGCGCGTAATGTGAAGCCTTCCAGTTCCCAAAGAGACTCCAAATTGGAATTGCAAAGAAGGGGGTTGGCGCTTGCGATAAGCACAAGTTCTTCCTTATTTTGCAGCGCTGTCTCGAATGCTTTAGGTATTTTCATTACGCCCTCCTCCTATCTGCTGTTTCTTTCGACACGCTTATAATCTCTTAGAAACATGCTCGGAAAAAGTGGCATTGAAAGAGTAAAAAAGTAGTAATCTACTCCATATCGTATGGTTTGAAGGGGTACCGAATTAAGGCGGATATTGTATGGACTTGATGGATCAATTGCAAACCCCGCAGGGACGGTTTCCCGTAAAGCGGGCTATTTGCAGCCTGGAGGGGAGGAGCTCTCAGGCGAGCATTAAATTTTCATTTGACGATTCGGGTGTTGCGCAAGCTACTACGGGGGCAGCCAAAAAGGACAAACTGCGTGAATTCGGTGTAGAAGACCTAGCTTTTCTTTATGGACCCGATGGTCGTTTGGACCATATGCTTATTCAGGAGCTTGCTCTAAAAACGGGGCCCTTGTTTGGGGCGCATGCTGAAGAAGCGGTTGCCGATTGGATCACGGAATCGCACATGGCTAAAGATGTGATAACCCTGCAGGAAGTGCTTAACGGCCGGAAGCCTTACGCCCTGATAAACGGGAATATCGAAAGCGATCATGGATCTTTGGTTGCAAAGATCCATGTACACAGTAAATCAACTAGCAACTCTTTTGATATGTTTTCGTTCACTGTGAATATTGCCGAGGGAACTACGAGTGCATTTTTCGCGGAAATGCCTGAATTCCCTCATTTCAAGAAGTTTTCTGCGCCTGGTATGTACGACTATGCATTCTTCGATTTGGGTGAAGATGATTTCGGCAGCTATATGACAGTGACCTTGTTTGCGTTTAAGCGGGAGATTACCGCGTTCGACTTTGCTGCCGCGTTGTCTGCCTTTGCGGAAGGAGACGCAGCCAGCGAAGCGGGTTTTGAGGCTTTGCTAGAACGTGCTTCTGAAGAGATAGGCTTCCCGGTTAATGAACCACCCTCCAACTACTGCGGTCTTTCGGAGGAGTTGATCCTCGATCCAGCAGAGTCGAGCAAGCAAGATGTTCCGCACCTACAAAAGTTGGTGCATGCGATCATTTCCCTTCATTTACAGGGCGTCGGTATCGATGTGTTTCGCTCTACAGAAAGCGATGACTTCATGGTGTTCCCTAATTATCTTAGTTATCTTTGGTATCGCTTTTCTCGCCAGTTGGGTCAGGTAAAAATTGGTTATTGCGAAATCTGCGGTAGGGGTTTTTCTTTGGCGGGACATCGTGGCATTTCGCGTACGTATTGCAGCGAACAGTGCAAAACAAAAGCGAAGAACGCTCGTGTAAAGCGTCAGCGCGATGCGTGTCGCGAACTGTTTATTGAGCAGCAACTGCCGGTTTCTGAAATCGCAAAAACGGTGTATGCCGAAGAGCTTTCGGGCAATGTGCGCGCAAATAAAAGGAAAACACCCGAAGAAGCGGAAAATCAGGTACGGAAAAACCTTGTGGGCTACCCCGCATTCAAGCACAAAGTGGATGACGACTTGCGTGCAGGCAAGGGAGCGCCCTTCGTGCTGCGCTGCATGGAAGAAGGGGTACTTTCCGCCGAGCAGATCATTCAACGCTGTCGCGAATTAGGCATTATGCCGAAGAAATAGCACACTTGTTTTTGCCCCGCGCTTCCGAGCCTGGCGAGCTGTGGCGTCTCAATTGCTTCTATCGGGTGATGAGCCAGTTTGGCTTTGGAAACGTTTGATTATAGTGCGGCCCCTATCAAGCGGTGTCTGGCTTGATAGGGGCCGCTTTGGGCTTTGGCTACTTCACGTGTTTGGTGCGACGAAGTTTGCGTCCTGCCAAAAGGGCGGCTCCCGCTCCTGCTCCAGCAAGTGCGGCGAACGTGCCTGCTACTTCGTTGTCTCCGGTTTTGGGTGATGCGCTATTCGCTTGGCCGGCGTTTGCTTGCTTGCTGTTAAGCTGCAGCTTTGCGGGAGTGGTCGTTGGGTTTGCGGCGTTGTTGGCGCTCCCTGCTTGGTTTGCCGCTTCTTGTTCCGCCAATTCTTTGGCAAGTGCGGCATCGTAGGCTGCTTGGGCAGCGTGGAGGTTTTCTGCTGCTTCCTGGTAGTTCAGCAACGCTTCAACGTAATGCTCCGAATGGCGTCCTACTTCCTGCTCGGCTGTTTCTAGCTCGGCTTTAGCGGCGTCGGCTTTCGTTTGCGCCTCGCGTGCTGCTGTATACAGGGCGTCGAGATCGGCAAAGCGAGTGTCGGTGATGCCACTTTCGTAGGCATCGTTGGCGTTAATGGCTTTCACGGCGGCTAACGTATCAGCAAAAGATGCGCTTTCTTGTTCTCGTTGTGCAACGGTCGCTTCGGCGGCGGGGATCGCTGTATTGGCTGCGTCAAGCTCCAATTTGGCGTCGGCGGCGCTTGTGCTGGCGTTGTCCGCTTCGTCTTGTGCCTGCTTTACTGCAAGGAGAAGGCCGTTCAGGCGTGCGAATTCGCCTTGCGCGCTAAGGAGCTTGCTGTTTACGTTGGCAACCTCCTGTTCAGCTTTCGCCACTTCGCCTTGCTTTGCTTCCGCGTTGGCTTCTGCTTGCTTGAGTGGCTCGGCGGCATCTGCGGCGTCGCTTTCTGCGGCATTCAGTTTGCCCGCAGCCTCATTTTGCTTGGCAACGGCGCTTTCCCGAGCGGTAAGTGCGGCGTCGTAGGCTTCCTGTGCCTGAGCAAGCTCGGCGGAGAGTCCCGCAAGTTCCTCGTTGGCGGCATCTTTGTTTCTTTGTGCTGCCTCCGTTTCGCCTTTCGCTGCTGCAAGGTCTGCCTCAGCTGCGCTTGCGTTTTCCTTTGCAGCAGCCAGCGCTTGCTGTTTAGCGAAAACGTTGCTCTTCGCTTGCTCAAGCTGTGCATTTGCTTCGTTCAGCGCCTGTATGGCTTGCGTTATGGCGTCCTGAGCGGCGTTTACTGCTTTCTGCTTTTCGGAAACGCTCTGCTCAGACGCCTCAACAGCGCTCTGCGCTTCTGCCTGCTTTGTCTGGGCTTGTTCAACGTTTTGCTGAGCTGTCGTTGCTGCCTGTTCCTTTGCGGACAGCGCTTCGCCTGCCGAAGATTGCTTTGTTTGCGCCTGGGCAAGTGCCGCCTTCGCTGCCTCAAGCTGTTGATCAAGGCTTACCGCGCCGCCTGGGTTATCTAGGTATTCCTGATAGGCATCGATGAACGCTTCAAACTCGTCAATGGTGTAGCTGGCGTATTTGGAATACTTATTCTGGTAGTTGCTCAAATAGGATGCGTTATAGCATGCGGTGGTTCGGTACTGGGTAAAACCAACGCCCATAAGCTGATCGGCTGCCCAGAACAGGTTGGTGTAGTGGCCGACTACGACGTTGCGAGCATTCGCTTCCTTTTTAATCTGCTGAAGGGTTGCTTCGTTAATTTCTGTGATGCCGAGTTCGCCTTTGATTTGGTCAAACGTGCGCTTTTCCTTCTTGTACCAACCGATGGTTGGGTCGTCAGTGTATCCGAATGCAAGGTTTTCGCAGTTTACCTGCAGCAAAGAATGGTCGCGAAGTCCCGCACCTCGGTCGGCGCCCGTTTGCGCTACTGCCATGAAGTAAAAGTTGGTGAGGGAGGGGTTGCGTTTCATATCGCCTACGAAGTTGTCATCTGAAGCGCGCAATTCGTTGATCTTTTTCATGATGCCGATGCTTTTCTTTAAATTGGCAAGGCTGGTGGCGTCCTTTTCGTCGCCAATCACGGTAACCATGTTGTTGCGCTCTTCCGGCATAAAGGAAGCCCTGTCCCCGTAGGCATATTTGTCGAAGCTCTCCGTTGTGGCTTTTTCGATTATCTGCTTAGCGCGTTCCAGGTCGTTCTTCTGTTCATCGGTAAGGTTCTCCTGGCTCAGCATCCAGTTCACGAAGCCGAGTGACCCTTGCTTTGCCTGCTCGTCTGCGGCGTCGATTTCGGAGTTGATGCGGTCAACCTCTGCCTGGGCGGCGGAAACGGCGGAATCGGCTGCGGTTTTGTCGAGTTTTGCTTGCTCCACTGCCGCGTCTGCTTTCCCCTTTTCTGACTGTGCGGTTGCTACTGCATCGTCAGCGCGCTGCTTTGCTTCGATTGCGGCAGCGTTTTCCGTTTTGGCGCTAGCGAGGTCGTTTTCGGCAGCAGTTGCGGCTTTCTTTGCGGCGTCCAGCGTGATTTGGGCGTCAGTTGCTGCCTTTTCCTTGGCGGCAATAGCGCTATTCGCCTTTGCCAGATCGGCTTCGGCGGTCGAAACGGAGCTATTCGCAGCAGACAGCGCGCTTTCGGCCTTCTGCTGCTTTTCTTGCGCGGCGCTTAGCTCTGCCTGTGCGGAATCAACTTTAGCTTGCGCTGCTGCAAGAGCGTCTTCGGACACGCCGCCTTTCGCGGCATCGAGCGCTGCCTTGGCTGAGTTCAGCTTTGCGGTTGCATTCGTAACGGCGCTATCGGCGTTCGTTTTCGCGGTTTTGGCGGCCGTCAGTTTTTGCTGCGCTTGGTCGCTCTCAGCTTTCGCTTCATTGACCTTTTCCTGGGCTGCCTTCAGCTCGCTCTGCGCCTGAGTAAGGTTGTTTGTTGCTTTTTCAAGTGCAACTTGAGCTTCGGATGATTTTTGCTGCGCTTCGGCTAATGCCTCGGGCGTTGCCTCCTTGGCAGCTTCCTTTGCTGCGGCAAGGGCGTCGTTTGCCTCGGCGGCTTTACTCAGTGCCTCATCGTAGGCTTTCTGCTTTTCTGCGGCATTAAGTTTTGCATCAGAGAGCGTCGTGCGGGCGTTTGCCAGCTCTTTTTCGCCGGCGTCAGCGGCAGCCTGGGCTTTCTCTATCTCGTTTGCTAGCGCGGCATCTGCATCGTCGCGTGCCTTGCTTGCTGCCAATTTTTCATTCGAGTAAGTCTGCGCAGCGGCATCTCGGTTAGATACCGCATTGTTGTAGGGTGCTGCTGCCTTGTCGTATTCGGCTTCCGATTGGTTGTAGGCTTCTTGCGCAGCGGCAAGCACCGCCTGAAGCTCCGCGGCAGTTTTGGCGTTTAGCAAGCTTTGACGAATGAGCGCTGCCGTTGAGCGGCTATTGGCTTCTGCTGCTTTATGCAGAGAAGGGGTGCTTTCCTGTGTGCTTGAAGCGTTCTGCGCGTGCGCCAACGTCGGTAACACCGTGGGCAGTGCGAGTCCTGCTGCCAGGATCAGGCTTGCTGCTTTGGCGGCAGGGGAGGCTCCAGCTTTTGTTCGGGTATAGGTTTGGGCATTGCAAGCATGTTTTGCGCTCATAGGATTTCCTTCCGACGGGGTTTCGTTGCCCCTATGTTCAGCTGATTTCGAATCCCAAAAAAGTGTTTATAAACGAGTAAAAAAAATCAAACACCATAAGGCCAGCGATTTTGTTGCCGGTTTCGTCTGCGTGGCGAATAGGTGAGGCCTCAGGAGGACAGGAGATTCGCGGGGTAGTGCGTTCAGACAAGAAGTCGTCGATCCTTTCAACAGTAGACCGCCTCGCTATACTTATGCAGTATGGCAACCTACCAACATATATCCCACGGGTTTGATCCCGTGTTCAACGAGCGCTCGACCATACTGGTTTTGGGGTCGTTTCCCTCTGTGCTTTCTCGTAAGAACGATTTTTATTACGGCAACCCTCAAAATCGCTTTTGGCGTGTGCTTGCTGCCCTTGCGAAGGCGCCTGTGCCTGAAACTACTTCCGAAAAGAAGGAAATGCTGCTTTCGTGTGGCATTGCGCTATGGGACGTTATCCAGGAATGCGACATCAAAGGATCGAGCGACGCTAGCATCAAGAATGTGGTTCCCGCCCAAGTGGGGTTCATCACGCGCACGGCTCCTATCAAGCGCGTTATCTGCAATGGCGCTACAGCGGGTCGCCTATATAAAAAGTACCTACTATATAAAGTAGGGATTGAAGCTGAAGTGTTGCCTTCCACAAGCCCCGCAAATGCGGCGTGGGGTTTCGATCGCCTAAGTGAACGTTGGCTCGCGGCACTTGATGGTGTGCGGCCTGCAACTGATGATGAAGTGGATTCGTTCGAATGCGAACGGAAGAGCGCCAAGCGTGCAGACAAGGGCGAAGTTGAGTATGCCCATGTGCGTATTCCAGCGCCCGATGCATCGAGCTATGCGGTGCATAAATCCATGCAAGGCAACAAGCGTAAAGACACCAAACCCGAATTACTGGTTCGGCAGCGCCTTCGCGAAGCGGGCCTGGGCGGCTATCGTTTGCAATGGAAAGTGCCGGGGCACCCCGATGTTGCGTGGCCAGGTAAGAAGGTGGCGCTATTCATACACGGCTGCTATTGGCACCGCTGCCCGCATTGCAACCTTTCCCTGCCTAAGAAGAACACCGAATATTGGGTGACAAAGTTCAACCGAAACCAAGAACGCGATGCTCAAAACGAAGCGGCACTTATCGCCGATGGCTGGAAGGTGCATGTGGTATGGGAATGCGAGTTGAAGAAAGGCAAGCGTGAGGAAACGTTCGCAAAGCTTTTGCCCGTGCTCGCGCATGAGCTTGGCAAGGAGCTTCGCTAAACGATGCAGGCTTTTGTCCTGATATTGCGGGGAAACATCGGGGCCTATGATGAAATAGCCGGGCAGCCAAATTGCCGTTTACTGTCAATTTCGGCTCAATTCGTGCAAGGTTGTGAATCTTTTGCGAATACTTGCCTCGATTTGATTATCTCTTGCGCATTACATAGGCAATCAGTATACTTTTCGGTTGCGTCTGGCTGTTGATGGATACACCCGGACGCGTGGAAACTCGGAATCGCCGAGGGCTGTCTCCCAAAGGCCCCCATGGCGGTGATGGAGTCCACATAAGACCAAGGGTTCGAACCCGCAGTTCGTACCCGTAGAAAGGAAGAAAATGGGAGTAAAACAGTTCAAGCCCACGAGCCCTGGACGCCGCTTCCAGACTGTCTCGGACTTTGCTGAGATCACCAGCACTACGCCCGAGAAGTCCCTGTTGGCGCCCCTGCCCAAGAAGGCTGGCCGCAACAACAATGGCCGTATCACTACGCGTCATCAGGGTGGCGGCAACAAGCGTCGTTACCGCATCATCGACTTCAAGCGCAACAAGGACGGTATCCCCGCCAAGGTTGCCACGATCGAGTACGACCCCAATCGCAGTGCTCGCATCGCTCTTCTGCACTATGCAGACGGTGAAAAGCGCTACATCCTTCAGCCCAAGGGCCTCAAGGTTGGCGAAACGGTAGTATCCGGCGCTGATGCAGACATCAAGCCCGGCAATGCACTGCCCCTGTCCGCAATCCCCGTTGGTACGCTCATCCACGCAGTTGAGCTCCAGCCTGGTCGCGGTGCAGCAGTCGCTCGTTCCGCTGGCACCAGCATTCAGCTGATGGGCAAGGAAGGCAAGTATGCAATCCTGCGTATGCCTTCTTCCGAAATGCGTCGCGTTCTCGTAACCTGCCGCGCAACCGTTGGCGAAGTTGGCAACGCCGAGCACGGCAACATCAAGATCGGCAAGGCTGGCCGTAACCGCTGGAAGGGCATCCGCCCCAGCGTTCGCGGTACTGTAATGAACCCTGTCGACCATCCTCATGGTGGTGGCGAAGGCAAGAACAAGTCTTCCGGTCGTCATCCTGTTACTCCGTGGGGCGTGTCTACCAAGGGTCATCGCACTCGCAACCCCAAGAAGGCTTCGAGCCGCCTGATCATCCGCCGTCGCAAGAAGTAGCGCCCGATCGCATAAGGAGAAACATTGAGCAGAAGTTTGAAAAAAGGTCCCTTCGTGGAGCCTCGCCTTCTCGATCGCGTTATTGCGATGAACGAAGCTGGCGACAAGAAGGTCATCAAGACGTGGTCGCGTTCTTCCACCATCTTCCCCGAGATGGTTGGTCACACCATCGCTGTGCATGATGGTCGCAAGCACGTGCCGGTTTACGTTACTGAATCCATGGTTGGCCACAAGCTGGGCGAGTTCGCACCTTCTCGCACCTTCCGCGGCCACGACAAGTAAGGAAAGGGTGAAACATGGAAGCTAAAGCAATCGCTCGCTACGTACGCGTTTCGCCCCGCAAGGCACGCATCGTACTCGACCAGATTCGCGGCAAGAACGTTATTGCCGCTCAGGAAACCCTCCGCTTCACCAACCGTGCTGTTGCTGAGGTTGTAGAGAAAACCCTGAACTCCGCAGTTGCAAACGCTGCACAGAAGGGTGCCGCTAACCCCGAGAACCTCGTGGTTAAGGCATGCTTCGCCGACGAGGGCCCCACGCTGAAGCGTATCCGCCCCCGCGCAAAGGGCTCTGCTGCTCGCATTCGCAAGCGCACCAGCCACATCACCGTCATCGTAGCAACCCGAGAGGAGGCATAGTATGGGTCAGAAAGTAAGCCCCACCGGTTTCCGTCTCGGCGTAACCGAGGATTGGCGCAGCCGCTGGTATTCCGACAAGGACTATGCGAAGAACCTTGAGAACGACCTCGCTATTCGTTCTTACCTTGACAAGCAGCTCGCCCATGCAGCTGTCTCCCGCGTAGAGATCGAGCGCGCTGGTGACAAGATCAAGGTCATCATCACCACGTCTCGCCCCGGCGTAGTAATCGGCAAGAAGGGCGCAGAGGTTGACGCACTTCGCAAGAAGCTCAACCAGATCGCCAACGGCCCGGTTTCCGTTGAGGTTGTAGAGGTTAAGCGTCCTGAACTCGACGCAAGCCTCATTGCTCAGTCCGTTGCTGAGCAGCTTGAAAACCGCGTTGCATTCCGTCGCGCAATGCGCAAGGCCGTTCAGTCTGCCCGCAAGAGCGGCGCAAAGGGTATCCGTATCCAGTGCGCTGGTCGTCTGGGTGGCGCTGAAATGAGCCGCCGCGAGTGGTATCGCGAGGGTCGCGTGCCGCTGCACACCCTCCGTGCGAAGATCGATTATGGCTTCGCCACCGCTGCAACCACCATGGGTTCCATTGGTATCCAGGTTTGGGTGTACCACGGTGAAGTTCTGCCGGGCCAGAAGGCTCCGCAGCCCGCACTCGAGGGTTCTTCCCGTCCTAACCGTTCCCGTCGCCGCAATAACGATAGGGGTGATAAGTAATGTTGGTACCTAAGCGCGTTAAGCATCGTAAGGTGCAGCGTGGTTCTATGAAGGGTAACGCCAAGGGCGGTACCACTTTGAACCACGGCTCTTGGGGCATTCAGGCCCTGGACCGTCATTGGATCACCAACCGCCAGATCGAGGCTGCACGTATCGCAATGACTCGTCGCATGAACCGTACTGGTAATGTTTGGATCACGATCTTCCCTGATAAGCCCATCACGCAGAAGCCTGCTGAAACTCGAATGGGTAAGGGTAAGGGTAACCCTGAGGGTTGGGTAGCTGTAGTAAAGCCCGGCCGCATCATGTTCGAGATCGATGGTGTTGACGAGGCAACCGCCAAGGATGCTCTCCGTCTGGCTATCGACAAGTTGCCCATCAAGTGCAAGATCGTAAAGCGTGAGGCAGAAGGGCAGGAGTAAATGAAAGCAGCAGAGATCCAGAAACTTTCGGGTGAAGATCTGCAGGCTAAGCTGAAGGAGGCTCGTGCAGAGCTCTTCAACCTGCGCTTCCAGATGGCTACCGGCCAGCTCGACAACACCGCTCGCATCAAGCAGGTCAAGAAGGACATCGCCCGCATCCAGACCGAGATGCGCGACCGTGAACTCAAGGCCGCTCAGGCTTAGGGTGCAGCTAGGAAGGTTTGAACAATATGAGTGAAGAACGTAACTCTCGTAAGGTTCGCCAGGGTGTTGTAGTAAGCATCTCCGGCGACAAGACCTGCGTCGTGCAAGTTCACGAGCGCAAGCCCCATCCTGTATATGGCAAGATGGTTAACTCCACCAAGAAGCTTCACGCTCATGACGAGAACAACGAAGCTGGTGTAGGCGACACCGTAACGATTATGGAAACCCGCCCGCTTTCTAAGATGAAGCGCTGGCGCCTTCTCGACATCGTCGAGAAGGCTAAGTAGGCACTTGCTTACTTAGAAGCATCGAAAGGGATAAGCACATGATTCAAATGCAGAGCATGCTCGCCGTTGCTGACAACTCCGGCGCTCGCAAGGTGCAGTGCATCAAGGTCCTGGGCGGCTCCAAGCGCCGTTACGCGGGCCTCGGCGATGTCATCGTTTGCAGCGTTAAGGAAGCAATGCCCAACGGCAACGTTAAGAAGGGCGAAGTCGTCCGCTGTGTCGTGGTGCGCGTTAAGAAGGAAGTTCGTCGTACTGACGGCAGCTACATCAAGTTCGACCAGAATGCTTGCGTTCTGATCGACAACAACGGCGCTCCCCGCGGTACGCGTATCTTCGGTCCTGTTGCACGCGAACTTCGTGACAAGAAGTACATGAAGATCGTGTCCCTGGCACCGGAAACGCTGTAGGAGGAACATCCATGGCAAAGATGAACATCAAAAAGGGTGACAAGGTCAAGGTTCTTGCTGGTAAGGATAAGGGTGCTGAAGGCATCGTAATCGCTTCCAACCCCTCGGCTCAGCGCGTCACCGTTGAAAAGGTCAACATGATGAAGAAGGCAATGCGCCCGACCCAGGCAAACCCTGAAGGCGGCATTGCTACCGTTGAGGCTCCCATCCATGTCTCCAACGTTATGCTGATCTGCCCCTCCTGCAAGGAGGCAACTCGCGTCAACATCAAACGTGAAGATGGTAAAAAAGTTCGCGTTTGCAAGCACTGTGGCGCAGATATCGACTAAAATATTTAGCCGTGCTTTTATGACCCCCGCGTAATGCGGGGGACGCAAGGTCGGAAATCTTGCGTTTAATTCATCGAGAAAGGTTTTTTAGGACAATGGCTACTCCTCGTCTGAAGGAAAAGTATGTAAACGAAGTACGCGACCAGCTTTTCAAGGAGCTCGGTCTCACTAATGTTAATCAGATCCCTCGTCTTGAGAAGATCGTTATTAACATGGGTGTAGGTCGTGCCGCTGGCGACAAGAAGCTTCTTGACGGCGCAATCGCCGACCTGCGTACCATCACCGGTCAGCAGCCTATGGTTACCCGCGCTAAGAAGTCCATCGCAGGCTTCCATTTGCGTGAAGGTCAGGCAATTGGTTGTAAGGTTACCCTTCGCGGTGACCGCATGTGGGAGTTCTTCGACCGCTTGATGTCCACTGCGCTTCCTCGCGTACGTGACTTCCGTGGTTGCAACCCCAACAGCTTCGATGGTCGAGGCAACTATACCATGGGCCTCACTGAGCAGCTTATCTTCCCCGAGATCGAGTACGACAAGATCGATCGCACTCGTGGTATGGACATTACGTTCGTAACCACGGCTGAAAACAATGAAGGCGCCAAGGCACTTATGACTGCCATGGGCTTCCCGTTCAAAAAGGAAAACTAACTTCTCGTTTCGAGAATTGGTTATAGGAAAGAAGGATTTTGAATGGCTAAGAAATCGATGATCGCCAAGTCCAAGCGAGAGCCGAAGTTCTCGACGCGTCAGCACAATCGCTGTGCTCGCTGTGGTCGCCCCCGTGCGTACTACCGCAAGTTCGGTCTGTGCCGCGTCTGCCTTCGTGAGCTCGCTAACAAAGGCGAACTGCCCGGCGTGACCAAGGCTTCCTGGTAGGAACCTTATCAACCCAGTCACGTTGTTGAGTGCCGTTAGTCAAGGCGCATACATCATGGGTGCATGCGAACCGGCTTTTCGGCTCATCATGAACAAAGGAGAAACACAACAATGAGCATGAACGATCCTATTGCAGATATGCTTACGCGTGTGCGTAACGCTAACTCTGCTGGCAAGCAGACGGTTTCCATGCCGTCCAGCAAGAAGCTTGTCGAAATCGCCCGCATCATGCAGGAAGAGGGCTACATCAACGGCTTCGAAGTCGAGCCCGCTCAGCCCCGCGACGTTCTGACCATCACCCTCAAGTACGGTGAGAAGAAGGCTCGCACTATTCGCGGCATCAAGCGCATTTCCAAGCCTGGTCTGCGCATTTATGCTGGCAAGGACGAGCTTCCTCGCGTTCTCGGTGGTCTTGGTACTGCTGTTATTTCGACGAGCAAGGGCGTTATGACCGACCGCGACGCACGCAAGGAAGGCGTCGGCGGCGAAGTCATGGCGTACATCTGGTAGGAAGGAAGGAGCACAAATGTCTCGTATTGGTAAGATCCCTGTTGCTATTCCTTCTGGCGTTGAAGTTAAGGTTGACGGCCATGTTGTTACCGTAAAGGGCAGCAAGGGTGAACTTACTCGTGAATTCAACCCCATGATGACCATCAAGGTTGAGGGCGAAGAGGTTATTGTTGAGCGTCCCGATGATTCTCGTCAGGCAAAGAGTCTTCATGGCCTTACGCGCACCCTTATCCACAACATGGTAGAGGGCGTTCATGATGGTTACTCCAAGAAGCTCGAGCTCGTAGGCGTTGGCTATCGTGCTGCGCTCAAGGGTTCTGATCTGGAGATCCAGCTCGGTTACTCTCATCCGGTTATCGTTAAGGCTCCTGAAAACATTACCTTCGAAGTTCCTAGCCAGACCGAGATTATCGTAAAGGGCATCAGCAAGGAACAGGTCGGTCAGGTTGCTGCCGACATCCGCGCATGGCGTAAGCCTGAGCCTTACAAGGGCAAGGGTGTTCGCTATGAAGGCGAGTATGTCCGTCGTAAGCTCGGCAAGGCCGCAAAGTCTGAGTAGTAGCTCAGTAGCGAAGTATTGAAGGGAATCTACTTATGAAGAAGCTTCAAAAGAAACAGGCTGGGCTGCGCCGTCGTCACACTCGTGTTCGTGGCAAGATCTCTGGTACGGCTGCCCGTCCGCGTTTGTGCATTACGCGTTCTAACTCGAACATGTATGCTCAGGTTATCGACGACGTTGCCGGTAAGACCATTTGCGGTGTTTCCACCCTCGGTCCCGAGTTCAAGGCAACCGAGAAGAGCGGTGCTACTGTAGATGGCGCTGCAGCTCTCGGTCTGATCATCGGTAAGAAAGCACAGGAAAACGGTGTTACCGAGGTTGTATTCGACCGCGGTGGCAATCTGTATCACGGTCGCATCAAGGCAGTTGCCGATGGTGCCCGCGAAGCAGGCCTGAAGTTCTAAGAGAGGGTTAAGGTCTATGGCTCGTAAGCAAGAAAACCAGGCAGGCGTTCCCGAACTTCAGGAACGCGTCGTCTATATCAATCGCGTCTCCAAGGTTGTCAAGGGTGGTCGTCGTTTTGCACTCACCGCTCTGGTAGTTGTTGGTGACGGTAAGGGTCGCGTGGGTATCGGCATGGGCAAGTCCCAGGAAGTTCCCACCGCCATCAAGAAGGGCGTAGAGGATGCGAAGAAGAATATGTTCTCCATTCCTCTGACCGAGGCAGGCACGCTTCCTCACGACATCATCGGTGAGTATGGCGCCGGTCGCGTTCTCCTTAAGCCCGCTACTCCTGGTACCGGCGTTATCGCTGGCGGCGCAGCTCGTGCCGTTCTCGAACTCGCTGGCGTAAAGGATGTTTTCGCTAAGTCCCTCGGCACTGACAACGTTCTTAACATTGTTAAGGCTGTTGCTGAAGGTCTTAAGGAAATGCAGAGCCCCGAGGCAGTTTCTGCTCGCCGCGGTATCTCTGTAGCTAAGATTTATGGCTGGAAGGAGAACTAGTAATGGCTGACGCAAAGAAACTGCGCATCACCCAGGTAAAGAGCTCCATCGGCTACAAGTACGATCAGGGTCGCACCCTGAAGGCTCTTGGTCTTGGTAAGATCGGTCGCACGGTTGAGCAGGTAGACAATCCTGGCATTCGTGGCATGATCTTCAAGGTTCAGCACCTCGTAGAGGTAGAAGAACTTTAAATGTATAAAGCCCCGTTCAATGAGCGGGGCTTTTCTATTCTTGTAATGGGCATTATGCGGATCGAAGTGTGGCGCATGAAAAAGCCAGAAAACATATCGGTTTCGGTCCAATACGATTCCTGTATCTGCAGGGCATTCGATTCAATTGTTGAACTTATGATGGGCTATCTCTAGCTTATTGAGTTTTGCCCTCCATTTGATTTCAACCTATGGCATAATGATCTAGTTTGTAAGTTCGTCGGCGGCGAGCTGCCGACCTCTATTCCAAACAGTGGGGTAGAGACAGCGTAAAAAAGGAGAAACAGAAAACATGGAACTTAAGGATCTGAAGCCCGCTGAGGGTTCTCGTCACAGCCGCAAGCGCGTAGGTCGCGGTCCCGCATCTGGTACCGGCAAGACCGCTGGTCGTGGTTTGAACGGTCAGAAGTCTCGTTCTGGTGGCGGTAAGGGCAACGGCTTCGAAGGTGGTCAGACTCCTCTGGCTCGTCGTCTTCCTAAGCTCCCTGGCTTCCGCAACATCAACCATGTTGAGTACCTTCCCGTTAACGTTAGCCGTATCGAGAAGTACTACGAAGCTGGCGAAGTAGTAGACGGTGAATCCCTCGTAGCTAAGGGCATCATCAAGCACTCCACCGATCTTGTTAAGGTTCTGGGCGACGGCGAAATCACCAAGGCTGTAACCGTTAAGGTTGACAAGGTTTCCGCTTCCGCAAAGGCTAAGATCGAGGCAGCTGGCGGAAAGGTCGAAGAGCCTTGCTAAGTTCCCTCGTACAGGCGTTCAAGGTACCTGAGCTCAGGAATAAAATCCTGTTCACTCTTGGCATCTTGGTGCTTTACCGATTCGGCGCTTACCTGCCGGTGCCGGGCATTCCATTCCAGGCATTTGCTGATTCTTTTTCTCAGCAGGGTGTCTCGATGGTTATGCTCGACCTTTTCACTGGCGGTGCTCTGTCGAACTTCTCGGTATTTGCACTGGGTATTATGCCGTACATCACTGCATCTATCATTATGCAGTTGATGCAAGGTGTTATCCCTGCCGTAGGCCGCTGGGCTAAAGAGGGCGAAACGGGCAGGCGTCGCATCACTCAGGTTACGCGTTACCTTACGCTTGGTCTGGGCTTGATCAACGCTATTGGTTACCTTTTCCTCTTCAAGTCTGAGGCTTATGGTGTTGTTTTTAGCACCGCTGTTCCCGAGATCGTCACTGACATCTTGGTAGTGTTCACTCTAGTAGTTGGCACTGCTTTGATCATGTGGATGGGCGAGCTCATCACTCAGCATGGTGCTGGCAATGGCATGTCGCTGATCATCTTCGTGTCTATCATCTCTTCGGTTCCGTCGGCTATCTTCTCGTCGATCAACCTGAATGCAGATATGGGTATGGGCATTGCGGTAACCGTCCTTATTTTGGTTGTGGTACTGCTTTGCATCCCTGCGATTATCTTCGTGGAGCGTGCTCAGCGTCGTATCCCAATTAGTTATGCAAAGCGCGTTCAGGGTCGTAAGGTTATGGGCGGTCAGAGCTCTTACCTTCCCATCAAGATCAACGCTGCAGGTGTTATTCCTATCATCTTTGCAAGCTGCTTGATTTATTTTCCTGCGCAGATCGCTGCTTTGTTCAATGTTGATTGGCTCACCATGGCTGCCAACGCTATTTCGGCAGGTTGGGTGAACTGGATCCTCACTGCGCTGCTCATTGTGTTCTTCGCATACTTCTACACCTCGATTGTTTTCAATCCTGAAGACACTGCGGAAAACCTTCAGCGTCAGGGCGGGTTTATTCCTGGTATTCGTCCTGGTCAGAATACCGTGCAGTACATCAAGGATGTCCTGCACAGGGTTACGCTTCCGGGTGCGATTTTCATCGCAGCTATTGCGGTTATTCCTTCCATATTGTTCTACTTTACGAACAATTCTTTGATTCAGGCGTTTGGTGGTACCTCGATCCTCATCATGATCGGTGTTGCTTTGGACACTATGAATAAGATCGAATCGCAGTTGAAAATGTACAACTACGACGGATTCTTCAAGTAAAAAGAAAGGCGGCAATCAGCCGCCTTTCTTTTATGACTGAAGCCACTTTGCTCTTAATCCGCTTCAATTTGTTAAAATAGATTGATCGATTTCTATCGTGTTACGAAAGGAACATTTCCATGAATATCGTTTTGCTGGGCGCGCCGGGCGCTGGTAAGGGCACTCAGGCTGCAAAGCTGGTAGAGAAGTATGGCTTTGCTCATATCTCCACCGGCGACATGCTTCGTGCTGCCGTTAAGAACCAGACTCCTCTTGGTCTTGAGGCTAAGAAGTACATGGATGCTGGCGATCTTGTGCCCGATGAAGTTGTAATCGGCCTCGTAAAAGAACGTCTTCAGGACGCGGACACTGCCGATGGCTTCATCCTTGACGGCTTCCCTCGCACGTCTACTCAGGCTGTTGCGCTTGATTCGGAGCTTTCTTCCCTCGAGCGTCCTCTTGATGCTGCTCTTCTTGTTGATGTTGACAAGGAAGTTATCATCAAGCGTCTCACCTCTCGTCGTATGTGCCGTGACTGCGGTTACATCGGTTCCGACGCTGACGCTACTTGCCCTAAGTGCAATGGCGAAATGTATCAGCGTGACGACGACAACGAGGCAACGGTACGTAATCGCCTTGATGTCTACGAGAGCTCCACTGCTCCGCTCATCGACTACTACCGCGGTTGCGAACTCCTGAAGGAGATCGATGGCGATCGTGATCCCCAGGTGGTATTCGACGCAATCGTTTCCACGCTCGGCTTGTAAGCAAGCGCCTCAATATGTCCCCGCATCATTTGATGCGGGGATTTTTTTATTCTCGAGCTTCTTCTGAAAGAGTAGTGCGTAACCAATATGGTGCGTGCGTATCTTGTAAAATGATTCGCTATGAAACCTATTGAAGACATTGCACTTGACTGCATAGACCTCGTCAAAGCCAATCGAGGCCGAATCAAACATGCGCTATCCCGTATTTTCGTGGTCGCGGTTGTTGCGCTGCTCCTCGAAATCTTCTTGTTCAATATGAACTATTTTCGATCAGCTACCTATGAGCCGATCAATTTATCTGATCGCATTAGCCTTGATGCCAACGATACGGGTACGTCAAATTTCGGATTGGGACATAGCGAACAGTACAAGTTTACTGAGTCGAAGACTGCTGTAGATTTTTACGATCTCAACAAAGTGGTGAATAATATCCACCTTGATTTCGATAATTCGCAGCCAGCTCAGAACCTTAAGGTCAAAATCAGCTTTACCGACGCTGCGCATGAAACCTATTTTTCAACGACGGAATATACCTTTGGCGTTCCTGAAATAGACGTTTCAACGTATAGCGAGCAAAGTCAGTATCTGTATCTTGAGAGCTCAGGCACAATTCAGAACCTGCGTATCGAAATCGTGAACGATGATGCACGATACCCCGTTGTTCTCAATACGGTTGTCATCAATGAGCGTCAGCCCTTTGAGTTCAATGGCCTTCGCTATTTCCTGACGTTTACCGTTCTGCTTTTGCTTTATGTGTTTCGACCTGGCTCGAGCATTTATCGGTGCCGTGTTAAGGAGCATCCGAGATTTTCCCGCGCATGCATCGTGTTGGCAACAGCTTGCGAGGTTTTCGTTCTCACTGCATATCTTTTGCTTGGATCAAACCAGGTTGGTATTGCTACGGCTAATTACAATTCGGGATCCTGGGACGGCCATAGTATCGTAAACACCTATAAGGTTGGTGGAGACAATGCTCAGCAATATGCTGAGCTCGCAAAGGCTATGGCTGATGGCCAGCTGTATTTGGAAGTGGAGCCCCCTCAATGGCTGGTAGACATGGACAACCCCTACGACAAGGGCGCGCGCGATGAATTGCAGAAGCAGACGGGTGAGTCGTACTTGTTCGACGTGGCGTACTACGAGGGCCATTACTATGTGTATTTCGGCGTGTTACCAGTGCTCCTGTTCTATTTGCCGTTCTACTTACTTACAGGGTCGAGTTTCCCAACTGCGATTGGCGTTTTGATTGCTTGCATTATGTTCGTGCTGGGTGTAACAGCTCTGATGGATCGTTTTGCGCGACATCATTTTAAGCGTGTTAGCTTAGGCCTATTCTTATTGCTGCAAATGCCTTTGGTGGCCTGTTCGGGCATGCTGTATCTAGTGAAGTTCCCAACGTTCTATTCGCTTCCAATTGCGATGGCCTTGGCATTTACGGTATGGGGTTTGTATTTTTGGCTTCACGGGCGGTCAACGGAAAGAGCAGCAGGATGGTATCTCGCTGGGTCTCTGTGCATGGCCCTTGTGGTTGCGTGTCGTCCTCAGTTCCTTATTTTCTCGTTGCTAGCGTTCCCGCTGTTCTGGCGCAAGTTCATTACCGAAAAGCACCTGTTCACCAAGAAGGGCTCAAAGGAATTTGCATGTCTTTTAGCGCCGTATTTTGTTGTTGCCGCTGGCATCATGATGTACAACCGTGCGCGCTTTGGCTCATTCTTCGATTTTGGAGCAAATTACAACCTTACAGTAAACGACATGACGCAGCGAGGCATGAACGCTGGTCGTTTGCTGCCAGCTTTGTTCGCTTATTTCCTGCAAACCCCCACTACTACTGGCGTATTCCCTTGGCTTCAGCCCACTACATTTGATACTACGTACTTGGGCCAAACCATCAAGGAAGTGACGTTTGGCGGTATTTTGGTCTGCTTGCCTATTTTGTGGGTGCTGGCATTTGCCAAGCCGATCCTTTCCTATCGTATTAGGGAACGTTCTACCCATACCGTTGCCAGCGTCGTGATGACCATGCTGGCATCTGCGCTGATCGTTGCTTGTCTTGATGCTCAGATGGCGGGTATTCTGCAGCGCTATACCGCCGACTACAGCATCCTGATGTTGATTCCCTCTATTTTGCTTTGTTTCATCGCGAATGATGCCCTGGCTCCTGATAAAGAGAACGATGATCGTGGTGTAGAGCTGAAGGTGGGAAGCTCTGCGGTACCCAAGGTGCTTGCGCATCGCCTCTTCCTTCGCGTTCTGGGGGTATTGGTGTTCCTAAGTTTGCTGTACTCCACCCTGATTTGTTTCATACCTGAAACCGGTTGGTATTCCGATGTATACGCATGGGCTTACCAAGATCTCATTGAAATGGTTGAGTTCTGGACGTAAGTGTTAGGTCCTGTAGTGCAGCGTCGTATAGCAATGTGAGGCTCGCGAAGTTGCCTTGATTGCATTGAACGAATCAACGGATCAGATGAGCTTGTCTTGTCTGGTCCGTTTTTCAATTGGGAAAAAGAATACCGAGTTTTTGCGAGGTGCTAAAAGGGTACTAATTTCGATTACATGCCGTTCGCCCCGACAACCCAACCAGTGGCAACTGCCGAATTCCGTCTACCGAGCTATATCTAACACGTTCGGAAACCCTCCAGGGCGAAAACGTGTGGTCGGTACAATTAAGAAGCTTTCTAAAAAGCAAACCTTAAGCGAGAGGAGAGGTATGTCACAGTTGACCGAAATCCGCTGGCATGCACGTGCTGGCCAAGGTGCGGTTACGGCGGCGAAGCTTGTCGCGGACACGGCACTGCTGCAGGGCAACTACATCCAGGCTATGCCCGAATATGGCCCGGAGCGTACGGGAGCACCCCTGAAGGCGTATACGCGTGTATCCAGTGATCCCATCGAGGTTCACAACAACATTCAGAATCCCGACATCGTCATCATCATGGATGACACCCTGTTGGCTTCTACGGACGTAATGGAAGGTATGCCCGAAGACGGTATCCTCCTATTCAACACCACAATGACGGCTGCTGAAGCCCGTGCAGCGGTAGGCGCTCCCGAAAGCATGCGTGTTGCTGTAGTTGATGCTTCGGGCATTGCGCTTGCAACCATCAAGAAGGACATGCCCAATACCCCGATCGTAGGCGCATTGGCTAAGATCACGGGTCTTTTCCCGGTCGAAAAGGTCAAGGAACGCCTGGTTATCACCTTCGGCAAGAAGTTCTCCCAGGAAATGATCGACGCGAACCTCGCCTCCGTTGAGCGCGCTTATCAGGAGGTGCAAGAGTAATGTCCAAGTACCAGTTTGATGGCTCCAACTACGAAAACTGGAAGCCCGAAGAGTTCCCGACCGGTTATGTGTGCCCCGAAGGTGGTACGTCAACCAACTGCTACACCGGCGGTTGGCGCTCCAATCGTCCTATCTGGGATTCCGAGAAATGCTCCAACTGTATGCTGTGCTGGGCTTACTGCCCCGATTCCTCTATTGAGGTTAAAGACGGCGCAATGACGGGCATCGACCTGTTCCATTGCAAGGGCTGCGGCGTTTGCGTTCAGGAGTGCAAATTCGGCGCACTCGAGCTTATCTCCGAGGCTGAAGCCCAGGAGCAGGAAACGAAGGGGGAGTAACCATGGCCGAAAAGAAGATGTTCTCCGCTACGGGCAACCAGATGGTGGCAGATGCCTTCCGTCAGGTTAATCCCGATGTTATGGCGGCATACCCCATTACTCCTCAGACCACCATTGTTGAGGGCTATGCGAAGTTCGTTGCAGACGGAAAGGTAACCACCGAATACGTTCCCACCGAATCCGAGCATTCCGCGCTTTCCGCATGTATTGGTGCATCTGCTGCTGGTGCACGTGTTGCAACCGCGACAAGCTCCCAGGGCTTGGCCTACATGTGGGAGGAACTGCACATTGCGTCCGGCATGCGTTGTCCCATCGTTATGGCAAACGCCAATCGTGCGCTTTCTGCTCCTATTAACATCCACGGCGATCATTCCGACATCATGAGCGCTCGTGACTGCGGTTGGGGCATGATGTTTGCCGAAACCGCTCAGGAGGCTTACGACAACACTATCATTGCATTCAAGGTTGCCGAAGATCCCAATGTTCTGCTTCCCGTTCTCACCACTCTCGATGGCTTTGTTACCACGCATGCTATGGATTGCTGCGTGATGGAAGAAGATCAGGTAGTAAAAGATTTCGTAGGCAATTACGAGCCGAAGTACCCTCTTCTCGATACCGAAAATCCTGTTGGCCAAGGCATGTTTGCAACGCTTGGCAACGGCTACATGAAGTACAAGCTCACCGAGCGTCACGCGCTCGACAATGCCATGGAAGCTTTTGAACGCCATGGCAAGGAATGGGCTGAAATCACGGGCCGTCCGTTCGAGCTGGTTGATGCATGGGGTACCGAAGACGCTGATTTCATCATCGTTGTTTTGGGCTCTTGCGCAGGCAATGCTCGTTTCCAGGCCCGCAAGCTGCGCGAGCAGGGCAAAAAGGTCGGTGTTGTTCGTCCTCGCATCTTCCGTCCGTTCCCTGCAAAGCAGATTGCTGAAGCTTGCAAAAACGCTAAGGCTGTGGCTGTTTTGGATCGCTCCGATTCCTACGGTTCCCCGCATGCTCCTTTGGCGCTCGAGGTCCGCTCTGCCTTCCACGCAAATGGGGTTGACGCTCTTGTCAACGATTACGTTGTGGGCCTTGGCGGCGCAGACATCACCCTCGAGCAGATGAACACCGTGTTCTCTGACCTTGAGGCGCGCGCTGCGGGCGAGGGTGACGGTTCCATCAAGTATCTCGGCATCGAAGAGTAAGGGGCATCCAATGGCAAACATCAAGCAACTTTCTGCCCGCCCCGACGACTTGGCTCCTGGCCATCGCCTGTGTGGCGGTTGTGGCGCATCTATGGCAGTGCGTCAGGTCCTCATGGGCCGCAATGACTACGACGTTGTGTGCTGCTCGGCAACGGGCTGCCTGGAAGTGTCTACTTCCATCTATCCCGACAACGCGTGGAACGTTCCGTTCATTCACAATGCATTTGCAAATGCGGGCGCAACTATTTCTGGCGTTGAGGCAGCCTACAAGGGCCTTCAGCGTGCAGGAAAGATCCCTGCTGACAAGAAGATCAAGTTCGTTGCCTTCGGCGGCGACGGTGGCACCTACGACATTGGTTTGCAGTCTCTGTCTGGCGCCATGGAGCGTGGTCACGATATCGTGTATGTCTGCTACGACAACGGCGCATACATGAACACGGGCATTCAGCGTTCTTCTGCAACCCCTAAGGGTGCATGGGCAACTACGTCTGAGGTTGGTAAGGAGCAGCAGGGCAAGCCCCAGAAGCGCAAGGATCTTACCTCCATCATGGCAGCCCATGGTGTTCCCTATGTTGCTCAGGCAACCGTAGGCAACTGGCGTGACCTGGTAAGCAAGGCGGAAAAGGCAATTGCCGTTGACGGTCCTGCTTTCTTGAACGTTATGGCACCTTGCCCCCGTGGCTGGCGCATCGATTCCAGCATGACCGCAGAGATTTGCCGCATGGCGGTAAACTCCAAGTTCTGGCCTTTGTTCGAGGTTGAGAACGGCAAGTGGAAGCTCACTCCGGTTCGCGATAAGAACCTTATTCCCGTAAAGGACTTCCTGAAGCCTCAGGGTCGCTTCAAGCACCTCTTCAAGCCTGGCAACGAAGCTCTGTTGGAAGAAATCCAGCAAGACGTTGATGATTTCTGGGCTTACCTTGAGGGTCGTGTAGAAGGCTCAAAGGATCTGTAAGCGCAGTGCTTGGGCTAAGTTGATTCCCAAGTAAGACTGTCTAACTAAGCCGCGAGATGCACAATCTCGCGGCTTTTTTTTCTTGACGGGGCACTGTAGTGCGCTATAGTAACCAATGGAAAATGAATACGGTCTTCAGGGCGAGGTGAAACTCCTCACTGGCGGTAGCGCGAAATCTTCTGTAAGGAAGCAATTGCGAAGCCCGCGACCCTTGTGCAAGCAAGGCTGATCTGGTGAAAATCCAGAGCCAACGGTTACAGTCCGGATGGAAGAAGACGATGAATCGGATCGGTCGTTTGGCCGTGCTTGTTTGTCATGTGAAAGCCCTGGAACGCTATGTTCCAGGGCTTTTTTCATGCAGGATGCATCTCCGTTCGTCGCTTACCCACTCAAGATGGTATTCGCGACAACGAATATGAAAGGAGGTGCAGTTCCTTGACTGACGAGGAGTACATGCAGCGAGCTTTGGAGCTTGCTATGCGCGGTGCCGGGTGGGTCAATCCCAATCCCCTTGTTGGAGCGGTTGTGGTGCGTGATGGTCGAATTATCGGCGAAGGCTGGCATCCCGTTTTCGGCGAACTCCATGCGGAGCGTCAGGCTCTTGCCGATTGCCGCCAACGAGGTGAAGCCACCGAAGGTGCAACTATCTACGTAACGCTCGAGCCTTGTTGCCATACCGGCAAAACTCCCCCGTGCACTGAAGCGCTGATTGAGGCAGGCATCGCTCGAGTGGTTATGGGTGCCCCTGATCCCAACCCCAAGGTTGATGGCGGCGGCGTTGCCCAGCTCCAGGCGGCAGGTATCGAAGTTGTTCAGGGTGTCTTGGTTGAGGAATGCCAAGAAATCAACCGAGCGTTTTTCCATTACATCGAAACGGGAAAACCCTATGTCATCTTGAAGTACGCGATGACACTAGATGGCAAGATCGCCACAAGGAGCGGCAAATCGAAGTGGATTACGGGCGAGGAGGCTCGCAAGCGCGTTCATGCAGATCGTCAACGCTATGCCGCTATCATGGTGGGTGTCAACACCGTTATCAAGGACGATCCGTTGCTTACCTGCCGATTGGACAGCTTTGAATCTTCCGACGTAGAAGAGCTGCAAGTGGTTGATGAATCCGATTTTGAGGATCTGCTTGAAAGGGAAATGGCGGAAGACGAGGCTGCTTTTGAAGCCGACCTGGAGGGTTGCGCCGACTCTACTCTGCGTGGATTCGGCACCTTCAAGCCTCGTTGCTCGAACCCCATCCGCATCATTTGCGATACGCGGTTACGTACGCCACTTGATTCTCAGGTGGTGAGGACGGCTGCAGAGATCCCCACGTACATAGCAACCTGCGAACGCGATCTGGAAAAGCACCTGCCGTATCGTGAGCGTGAATGTGACATCATCGTGGTTCCCGAGGCGGCAGGCCATGTCGACATCGAGATCCTAATGGAAAAGCTCGGAGAGCTTGGTATCGATAGCGTGATTGTCGAAGGTGGCGCAGAAATCAACTGGTCGGTTTTGGCCTATGAGGTGGTTTCTTGCGTGCAGGCATACGTAGCCCCGAAGATCTTCGGCGGTGCAGCAGCGCCGAGCCCAGTAGGGGGCTTAGGTGTCGAGGCTCCTAAGTACGCCATTGAGCTGTCCGATCCAAAGGTGACACAGCTCGGTCGAGATCTGCTCATTGAATGCGAGGTGAGGTAAATGTTCACCGGCATTGTGGAAGAAGTGGGCAAAGTGGCTTCCATTCGCAAAGGTGCCCATTCCTGCGTGCTTACCGTTGCAGCTTCGAAGGTGCTTGAGGATGTTCATCTGGGTGACAGCATTGCAACCAATGGTGTTTGCCTTACCGTAACCGGTTTTACGCGCAGCGGCTTTTCGGCCGATGTCATGCACGAAACCCTGAACCGTTCGTCTTTGGGTGCGCTGCGCCCGGGAAGCCCCGTGAACCTGGAGCGCGCCATGCTCGCTGGTGGACGTTTCGGCGGTCATATCGTTTCGGGCCATATCGACGGTGTGGGTACCGTGAAAAGCATCGACGAGGATGACAATGCCGTGTGGTATCGCATTGGATGTGATGCTTCCATCTTGCGCTTTATTGTTGAAAAAGGCTCTATTGCCATAGACGGCATCAGCCTCACTGTTGCGAAAGTCGACTCCGAGAGCTTCAGCGTTTCCATCATTCCGCACACACGAGCACAGACCAATTTGGTTACCAAGCACGTGGGCGATGTGGTGAATCTTGAAAACGACTGTGTTGGCAAATACGTCGAACGCCTTCTGGCTTGTTCGCCAGAGCTTGCAGGCGAAACAGTCCGTCAATCCGCTTCGGCAGTGAGCCCCTATGTCGAGAAGGCAAATGGTGCCGCATCGCAAAAGCAGGGCGGTATCACGAAAGAATTTCTGTTGAGCAACGGCTTTTAGCGGCTGGGCTCCTATAGCAAAACAGGACAATCGCTTCCCCCATTGCGGTGTGGGAGGCATGAGAGGATAGCAATGTTCCAGTTCAGTACCATTGAAGAGGCTTTGGAAGATCTTCGCCAGGGAAAGGTGATCTTGTGCACCGATGATCCTGATCGCGAAAACGAGGGCGATTTTATCTGCGCCGCAGAATTCGCTACAACCGAAAACGTGAATTTCATGGCAAAATACGCAAAAGGCCTGATCTGCATGCCCATGAGCATCGATCTGTGTCGCAAGCTCATGTTTCCTCAGATGGTAACCACCAATACCGACAATCACGAAACGGCATTTACTGTTTCGATCGATCACGTTGACACCACGACCGGCATTTCTGCTGAGGAACGTGGCTATACGGCTCGAAAGTGCGTTGATGAGAATGCTCGTCCTGAGGATTTTCGTCGTCCTGGCCACATGTTCCCGCTGATGGCAAAGCCTAACGGCGTCCTTGAGCGCAATGGCCACACCGAGGCAACGGTAGACCTGATGCGTCTTGCTGGCTTGAAGGAGTGCGGCTTGTGCTGCGAGATCATGCGCGATGACGGCACGATGATGCGTACTCCCGAACTTATCGAGCTTGCCGAGAAGTGGGATTTGAAGTTCATCTCGATTAAGGCACTTCAGGATTATCGCAAGAAGCACGATAAACTCGTAGAGCGTGTGGCTGATACCAAGATGCCCACCAAGTATGGCGACTTCCGTGCATACGCTTACATCAATAAGCTCAATGGCGAGCACCATGTTGCTCTGGTTAAAGGCGATATCGCCGATGGGGAAGATCTGCTGGTTCGCGTTCACTCGGAATGTCTCACCGGCGATGCATTCGGCTCCTTGCGCTGCGATTGCGGTGATCAATTCGCTTCTGCTATGCGCGCGGTTAACGAAGAGGGCCGTGGTGTAGTTCTGTACATGCGTCAGGAAGGTCGTGGCATCGGCCTGGTAAACAAGCTTCGCGCTTACGAGTTGCAAGACAAGGGCATGGATACGCTTGAAGCAAATCTTGCACTGGGCTTCAAGGGAGATGAACGCGAGTACTTCATCGGCGCGCAGATCCTGCGCGATTTGGGCGTGAAGACCATGCGTCTTCTGACCAATAACCCCGATAAGGTTTATCAGCTCTCCGAGTTCGGTCTCGAAATCACCGATCGTGTGCCGATTCAGATGCCTGCGACCGACCATGACCGCTTCTACCTGAAAACGAAGAAGGAAAAGATGGGCCATATTCTCGAAAGCGTCGAGGAATAACGGAACTGCCTGTAGGCAATAGGGGATTGCATCCCGAATTGAATGGAATTAGCCCCAGGCGTCAAAACGCTGGGGATAGCGAAAGGAAACGCATATGAACACTCTCGAAGGAAAGCTCGTATCTGAGGGCATCAAGGTTGGCATTGTGGCTGCTCGTTTCAACGAGTTCATCACTTCAAAGCTGATCGGTGGCGCAATGGATGGTCTGCTTCGTCACGATGTCAAGGATGAAGACGTGGACATCGCGTGGGTTCCCGGCGCATTTGAGATTCCGCTGGTTGCCCAGAAGATGGCCGAATCGGGCAAGTACGATGCTGTTATCTGCCTGGGTGCGGTAATCCGTGGCGCAACGTCTCACTACGACCTGGTTTGCAATGAGGCCGCAAAGGGTGTTGCTCAGGTTGGTCTGAAGACCGGTGTGCCTGTGCTCTTCGGCGTGGTAACCACCGACACCATCGAGCAGGCAATTGAGCGTGCTGGCACGAAGGCTGGCAACAAGGGCTTCGACTGCGCAACGAGCGCCATCGAAATGGTGAACCTCATCAAGACGATCGAGGCGTAACGGCAAATCCGGCAACGACCCCGCTCCGTTGTGGGCACGCACCCATTTCACGATATTTAAGAAAAGGGTGCAGCTCATCGTAGGAGTTGGGGTCGTTTTTTGTCTTGAAACACGGCAACAAGTATCCTGTATTAATAGTATTTCGCTGCTGCAACGAAGGAGCTGATATGTCTTTGTTGGTTCACCCTCTTCCTCTGGGGAAAGTCAGACTACGCAACCGTTTGGTAATGCCCCCGATGGCTACCGAGAAATCGGAGGGGCAGGGCAAAGTGAGCAATGCCTTGTGCGAGTATTACAACGAAAAGACGAAGGGCGGCTACTTTGGCTTGGTGGTTGCTGAGCACAGCTATATCAGTAAAGAAGGCCAGGCAAGCAAAGGGCAGGTTTCTTTTTCTTCGGACGATGACATTCCTGGTCTAAAAAGGCTCGTTGAGGTCATCCACCGCAATGGTTGCAAGGTGGTAGCACAGATCAACCATGCTGGTGGTAAGTCCATTTCTGCTTTGGGCGGTGAATCCCTGACAGCGCCCGCTCCAAGTGCAATGCCCTACACCACAACAAGAGGGGAGGCGGTGCAGGCGCATGCTATGACCCAGCAAGAAATCGACCAGGTTATTGCCGACTTTGCGTCTGCGGCGCGTCGCGCCAAAGAAGCTGGCTTCGATGGCGTCGAGATCCATTCGGCGCATGGATACCTTTTGAGTCAGTTCTATTCCCCGCTAACTAATAAGCGCACGGACGACTATTCGGGTGCGAGCATAGCGGGGCGTACTCGCCTGCATTGCCAGGTCATTGAGGCGGTCCGTAATGAGGTGGGCCCCGATTATCTGTTGGCGCTTCGCTTGGGCGCCTGTGATTATGAAGAAGGTGGAGCAACAAGGGAAGATGCTGTTGCGGCATGTAAGATATTCGAAAATGCGGGAGTCGATCTGCTGGATATATCGGGTGGTTTATGCGGCTACCGCGGTGACGGCTCTAAGACCGAAGGCTATTTTGGCGAAGATTCAGCTGCTATCCGCGAAGCGGTTGCGGTCCCCGTTATTGTGACCGGAGGCGTAAGAACCCTTGAAGGCGCCGAGCGCGTGCTGGAGAGGGGCCAAGCCGATTTAGTGGGCGTGGGTCGCGCTGTTCTGAAAGATTCCCTATGGGCAAAAAATGCTATTGAGCTCGCTGGCGGTACTAGCGTTAAAGGAACGGTGTTCTTCGATTTCGACGGAACCCTGCATGACAGCATGGCAATCTATGGTCCTGCATTTCGCAAAGCGTATGCCTGGCTGGTTTCCGAAGGTCACATGCCGCCGCAAGAATTTACCGATGAATGGATCGGCAGGTGGTTGGGTTGGACCACAGAAGCCATGTGGACCACGTTTGCTCCCAACCTTCCTGAAGCAATATGGCGTCAGGCAGCGGAAATCGTGGGAAATGAAATGGACCGCCTTGCCGAGGAAGGTAAGGCTCGATTGTTCCCAGGGGTACCCGAAATGCTCGATGAGCTCTGCTCGGATGGCTATGAACTCGCATTTATCAGCAATTGCCGCACCCGCTATTGTGAGGTGCATCGTGCGATGTTTGGGCTGGACACCTGGTTTGATGCCTATTATTGTGCTGAAGATTTTGGCGAAATGCCAAAATGGCAGATATATCAGCAGGTTGCGGAGCGCCATGCCATCCCTCGCGTAATGGTGGGCGACCGCTTCCACGATGGGGAAGTGGCTATGAAAGCAAGCATTCCCTTCATCGGGTGCACGTATGGTTTCGGCGACGATGAAGAGCTGGCAATGGCGTCGGCATGCGTCTCGGCGCCCAAGGACATTCCTAGTGCTGTTTGGGAGGTTCTTTCGTGAAATACTGCATTCACTGTGGGTCGGAATTGGAAGACGAAGACAAGTTCTGTGTGCATTGCGGCTTGTCTCAGATTTCTGCCCCAGAGCCTGGTTGCCAACAGGAAGCCGTGGGCCAAACATCCGTCTCACCTGCTTCCGCCGCGGCAAGCAAGAAGCCGGTCAACAGAGCGGTGATTGTTCTTTCTGTGGCTCTTGTCGCTGCGTTGGTGGTTATCGTTTGCTTGGTTTTGTTCATGCGTCCCTCTTCGGATGAAGGGGAGGCATCCTCTGCCAATGTTGCATCGCAGCAGCAGACTCATGATTCTGACGGCAGCGCATCTTCTCATGACTCTAAGAGTTCTGATTCCTCTGTTGCTTCCAAGAAGGAGGGCTCTTCGACACAGACTGAGGTTTCGGTTCGTGCGTTGTCGGGCTTTTCTGGGGAGATGAGCACGTGCCCGTTGAACAGCTATTCCGCCTCTTCGGTTCTTCCCGCGAGCGAATACGGCACGTATGTTGCAAGCAACTTAAGCGATGGGGATTGGAACACTGCCTGGGTTGAGGGCTCTTCTGGCTCAGGGGCAGGCCAGAGCGTAACGATATCTCGTGCTTCTGGTGGCAAGGCGACGGTAAGCTGTTTGGAATTGGTAGCTGGTTACGGTAAATCTACCGACATTTATTACAAGAACGCGCGCCCGAAGCAGGTGTCTTTGATCACTGATTCAGGTGAGGTGGTAGCGCAGGTAACGCTTGCCGATTCGTATCGAGTGGTTCAGTCGATTAGTTTTCCGGCGGTAAGCGCTTCTTCAATTACGCTGAGGATCGATTCGGTGTACGAAGGCAATAAGTACGATGATTGTGCAATCTCTGAAATGAGATGTTTCTAACAAAGAGGGAAGTTGCCGCCCACCCTTAATATGATGCGGAGCGTTGCGCCTGAGGCCCAATAGTGCGACTTCTTTTGCGAGTGACGCAGGCAACACCTATACTGAAAAAGATTGGTAGACCTAGCGGGTGCAAGATGCAGTCGCTTTGTAAGGCAGATGGAAGGAAGCATGATGCCCACTTACGCGGAACTGGGGAAAGAAGAGCTCACCACGCTCAAAACTGCACTCACCGAAGAATACGAAACCTATAAGGCTCAGGGTCTGTCCCTGAATATGGCGCGCGGTAAGCCGGGCTCCGATCAGCTCGATTTGAGCATGCCTATGCTGGACATCCTGCCTTCTTCCGATGATTGCAAGGCTGAAAACGGTACCGACATTCGCAACTATGGCGTAGTTGATGGTCTGCCGGAGGCCAAGAAGCTTATGGCTTCCATGCTCGATGACGAAGCAGATAACACCATTGTTTTCGGCAATTCCAGCTTGAACATCATGTATGACACCATCATGCGTTGCTGGGTGTTCGGCACGCTTGGCGCCACTCCTTGGAGCCAGCTGGATAAGGTAAAGTTTGTTTGCCCTGTTCCTGGTTACGATCGCCACTTCGGCGTTACCGAGGCGTTTGGCATTGAGATGGTTACCGTTCCCATGACCGACGAAGGCCCCGATATGGACGCCGTCGAGGAACTGGTTGCCAACGATTCTGCATTTAAGGGCATTTGGTGCGTTCCCAAGTACTCCAATCCTGGCGGCGTTACCTATTCCGATGAAGTAGTGCGTCGACTTGCTTCCATGAAATGCGCCGCTGAAGATTTCCGTATTTTCTGGGATAACGCCTATACCGTGCATCATCTTTATGACGATGCGGCACAGCAGGATCAGCTTCTTGATATTGCCAAGGCTTGCGTTGAGGCTGGTAACCCCAACCGCTATTTCAAGTTTGCTTCCACTTCCAAGGTAACGTTCCCTGGTGCAGGCGTTGCCGCTATGGCTGCAAGCCCGGAAAACGTTGCTGAAATCAAGAAGCGCATGGGCGTCCAGACCATCGGTCACGACAAGTTGAACCAGATGCGTCATGTTCGCTTCCTTAAAGACGCCGATGGAATCGCTGCCCACATGGCAAAGCATGCTTCCATCATTCGTCCGAAGTTTGAGCTGGTTCTGAAGATGCTGGAAGAGGGTCTGGCTGGCACGGGTTGTGGCTCTTGGAGCAATCCCCGCGGCGGTTACTTCGTTTCGTTTGATGCTCCCGAAGGAACTGCAAAACATATTGTTGCTATGGCCAAGGAAGCTGGCGTTACCATGACGGGTGCTGGCGCTACCTATCCTTACAAGAACGATCCTAAGGATTCCAACATTCGCATCGCTCCTACGCTTCCTCCGCTGGAAGAGCTTGAGTCGGCGCTGAAGGTATTCGTATGCTGCGTTAAGCTTGCTTCCGTGGAAAAGCTCCTCGAGGCATAAGCGCCAACCTAGCAAGCACTTATCAAGCGCGTTCCTGCGGGGGCGCGCTTTTTATATTCTGGCACGGAAAATGCCATCGATCGAAGCTGCGTGTTTCTGCGGTTTTGTGGTTCGAGCAAGAGTAAGCTTAGGGAGAAAGAAAGAGGGCTGAAATGAAAATCGATCGCAGCAAAGTCCTACGGGCATTTTCGGATTACGTCGAGGCGTATGATTCTTGCAATCAGCGCATAACGTTGAAGATCGAGCACTCAAAGAGGGTTGCCGGTTTGTGCGAGCGGATTGCCGAGAGCAATGGTTTGAAGCAGGATGATCTTGACCTGGCGTGGACGATTGGGCTGCTGCATGATATGGGTCGATTCGAGCAACTGCGCCGTTGGGGTACGTTTTCGGATGCGCGTTCAACCAACCATGCCAAATTGGGGGCAGAAGTGCTGTTTAGCCAGCCTGCTGGGATGCCTCCATTCGAAGTAGCCTCTGAATCGCATGGCGGACGGGTTGCGCACCGAAATCCAGGCATAGCCCTTTTCGCTGGGCTTGCCCCTGGCAAGGTGCGCATGAGGGATTTTGTTGAGGGATCCAAGGAAGATCAGCTGATCCGCGCCGCGATAGCTGCTCATGGCGACTATCGCCTTCCCGATGATTTGCCTGATAGAACGCGGCGTTTCTGCAACATTGTGCGCGATGCCGATAAGTTAGACATTCTTCACACCGTCAGCCTCAGCGATGTGGATACTATTTTGGGCGTTTCCCTCGATGCGTTGCGTCAAAGCAGGCTTTCTTCTTCGGTGCTCGAAGCGTTTGATGGCCGCCGTTGCGTAAAGCGCAACGATCGAGTTTTCCCTGCCGATTACGTTGTGGGCTTCCTCTGTTTCGCTTTTGAGCTTACCTATGCCGAGAGCCGTAGAATTCTGGCGGAGCAGGGTGAAATTTTCGAAATTGCAAAGAATCCTTTGGGCCTAAAAGAGGGCTTTTCCAATGAAAGAACCAAAGCGGAGTTCGAGCGCATGGAAAACGAACTGCGTGTTTGGTTGAAGCGCAACTGTTAGGGTTCCTTTACCGAAAAAGCCGTCTCAGCACTCTGTTAACCCAATCGAATCATTCTTGATAATGGGCTCTATGAACAATTGGCCGAGGTGTGCTTTGCGAAAATAGAGATGCGCGCCGACTATCGGGATCAGGGGGGGATCGTCGGCGCGCTATAAAGGAGAGAATCGCAATTGAGTGCATTGCGAACGTAAGAGGGCTAGGCACTTGCTTCGAGTGAATCATCGTCATCTGCGCAGATGACTGCGCCTCTTTCAACCATGGCATTGATTTCTTTTGTGGATGCGCCGACCCACGAAAGAACGCTTCGGGTTGATTCGCCAAGCAAAGCGGGCTCATATGATTCGGTTAAACTCGAGTGCATGTTTCCAACGATATGCGGTGTGTTTGTCTGCAATGCAGTGCCAAATCGGGGGTAGTTAACGTAGTTAATGGTTTGAGGGTTTGTCCTAATGGCGAGATCTATTGCTTCGCTTTTGTTGAGACACGGTGCGATAGCGTAGGTTTTATCCGCTAGCCAGCTTTCCCATTCTTTGAAGGTCATCGACGCTGCGAAATCTACAATCGCTTGATATGCGGTGGGATTTTGCTTAGGAGTGTCCTTCAAAGTGTCATATAGATCCGGCCTGCCGATGTCATCGCAAAACTCGTTCCAGAACTTATTTTCGTAAAGCCCGAAAGATATCATCCTTCCGTCTTTTGTTCGGTAGACGTTGTAGCCGACCGACGGATATTCTCTCATGTCTGAAGTAAGTGTTTTGCCGTAGAAGAACCAGCGGCTATCGAGCATTGCATTCCACCAAAGAAGCGAATCGTACATCGAGACATCGACATGGGTTCCCCCTGCTTTGTCTCGAGCGATGAGCCCCGTTAAAGCCCCCTGTATTCCCACCATTGCAGCGGCGAGATCTGATGGCTGCAGCAAGGCAACAGCACCGTCCGTTAGATCGTAATAACCTGTTTTTGCGACGATGTTGATATCGTGAAGGGCGTCAAGACTGCGTGGGTCATTTTGGCCGTAGGCCGAAAAAGACACATAGACAAGATCGGGATTAATGCGATGGAGTGTTTCGAAGTCGATCTTCAGTCGCTTGGATACTCCAGGGCGATAGTTTTCGACAAGGACATCTGCACGAGCTACAAGCTGGTAAAAACGCTCAAGCACTTCTTGGTCCTTTAAATTAAGGGATATGCTCTCCTTGTTTCTGTTGAGCGCGTAGTGATAGTAGCTCTCGCCGTTGACTATAGGCATTTCTCCACGAACTAAATCACCAGTCTTGGTGTCCTCCACCTTGATGACCTGTGCCCCCAGGTCGGCAAAAAAGAGGCTGGTGTATGCTCCCAGAAGGTAGCGTGACAGATCTAGAACGATTAGTTCTTCAAATGGCTTTTGCATGGGGATCTCCTTTTGAATCGAATTTGGGCAATAAGAACCTAGGCACCTCCATTTCGGTGCTTTTATAGCGGTTTCAACGTATTGGGTTATTGGGTTGTTGGGGGATTGATTAGGTTTTCAGCGCTACTGCTTTCTTTGCCTTTTTGCGAGTCGTCTCATAAGGAAGACAAGGGAATAGCCTATAACGCCAATGACAATGAGTGTGGCAGTGTCATATCCCGTTATCAGTCCTCCAGCAAGAATCACGAAGATGCCGGGGCTGAGGATGTTGCACAAAAGGTTGAAATCAATCATTTTATTCACTGCCCTTTCAGGATCCGCTGCGTCCGGTTGGTTGTTGGGACGCAGCGGATCTTTTTGAACGGTACGAAGGTGGTGGGGGATTAGCGCCCAGCAATGTGGGCGGCACGAAGGTTAAGCGCCGATTCCTTCCTTATGCGCTTCGGCGGTAAGTTCAGCGTCGCTCTTGAACCAGGTCTTGCGTCGTGCCTTGTCGCCGGCTATCCATGTGTAGCCAAGCAATCCGAAGGTGATGGTCAGGACGATAATGCCGCCGATGAAGAAGCCGTCCCAGCCGAAGGTTTCAGATACGAGCGCCCAGCCAGTTGCCCCGAGTGCGCCAATGCCATTGAAGATCATGATCATCCAAGAGTAGATCTTGTCGAAATCTCGACCACCAAATACTTCGCGAACGATAAACGGAAGCATTGCCGTGGAACATGCGTAGGCAAGTCCATAGAAAAGGCCACCGCAGAACATGGGCCAGATGCCTGCTTCGCCAAACAGCTTGGGAAGCCACCACATCATGCATAGACCAATTACGCCGCCAGCGTAGCCAATGATTTGCGCAATCAATACCGACCGAGATTCGATAAAGCCAATCAGGACCTTTCCGCCTCCCTGGCCTGCGCTTGCGAACGCTTCAAGAGTGCCCGAAAGGAGCAGCAGTGCGACCAGGGCTTGGCCTTCCCAGCCTTCGTGGCCAAGGAACTGAACGTAAGTCGCAAAGAGCTGAGACATCGTTGTGATTGTGTTCAGCAGGCCGGCGCCTAGAACAAGGGTCCAGAAGAATGGCATCTTCAACACGTCTTTAGCCGCAAATCCGGGTTCTTGAATTGCTTTTCTGTCTGCTTCTTCTGCCAGTTCAGCTTCCATTGCTGCGGCATCGAGCGGCATACCATAGGGAAGGGTTCCGCACTCCTGAGGGGTGCGCTTAACAAAGATTGCGATAAAGGGAATCGTGCCAATGGCGATTGCGATGCCGAATACCATGTACAGGGTTCTCCAGCCTTGAAGGTCGGGACCGAGTACGAATTGTCCAATGATGTTCCAAACGACTCCGCCAACGCCGGTCATTGCAAATACAATGCCGGTTACGGTGCCGTAATTAGTGTGGAACCAGCGGCTTAAGATGCCTGCAGTCATCGTGAATTCAACGCATACAAGGCCAAGTCCGATAATGAAGCCCGCTACCCAGTAGCACCAAATCGCAGGGTATACACAGAATCCCATGTAGGGGATAACTACCATCAGGGCTGCTACAACGCATACTGTTTTAGCGTTGAACTTGTCGAACAGTTTTGCCATTGGGGCAGCGCCGATGCACTGGCCCAAATAAACGAACGTGATGTATAGCGAGACTTGTGATGTCTGAACGCCGAAGTGTTGCGATACTGGCCTGTAACATAGGCCTGCTGCCGTAAACACAATGCCAACAGCGGTTAGCAATGTTAGCGCCATGGTTACCACAACGCCAACGTGGCGGACCGTAAGGCCCTGTCGGGCGATTTTTTCGGTTGCCATTTTTCCTCCTCCTTGCGTGGTTGCTATGTCCATGGCTTAGTGGCCGCAAAAGCCCTTTGGCTCATCCCCCACTGCGGCCACCAAGCCATAAAGACCAAAAACATTAGTCCATTTTTGAACGGGGACCGTAGCTGGGTTCGAACACTGAATCGGGTAGGCTAGGTCCGTGATAGCAGGTGACGGCTTCGCCATCGAGTTCTCGGATTTCCTCATCTGAGTAGCCGTACTCGGTCATTACAGCTGCGGTGTCGTATCCGATGGGCCTGCTTTTGCGAAGAATTGGGTCTCCGATGCTGTCGAGCCTGATGGGCGAGGTTGGTATTACCTTTTCGCCGAATGCGTCGTACTTGACCTTTCTCAGGATGTCGCTTGCGTAAACTTCTTCGTCTTCTAAGATGTCCTGCGGCAGATAGAGCTTCTCGTATGGGATTTCGTTCGCTTTGAAAATGGGTTCCCATTCAGCCCATGTTTTGGTGAGGAATTGGTCTTCGAGAATATGGACGACTTCCGAGTTCTTCCCCGACCCATTGTTGATTTCGGCTGCTTTGTTGTAGCGCTTGTCTCCAACAAGGTTGTCGAGACCAATGGTCCTCATGGTGTGATCGTAGAAAATGTCATAGCTTCCATAGCAGATAATGAACCAAACGCCATCTTTGCTTTGGTAAGTATTGTTGGTGGGACAAGTGACGTTGTAGCGCGATTTTGGCCAAGTGTCGCCGAACTGCGTCGATCCAAGCATCATCTGCATAGGCCAAAGCGAACAATGATGTAGGGTTACGGTGACCTTGTCCCCTTCACCCGTGCGGTCTTTGCGTGCGAGTGCTGCAAGCAGTCCTGCAGTTAGGGCAAGGGAAGCGTTCCAATCGCCCATTGCGGCTGGCCAGTTGATGGGCTGGTATCCTTCTCCGGCTTGGGGCAGGCAGGCAAACCATCCTCCACGTGCTGCATATGCCGTTGCGTCGAAGCCTTTCGTGTTCCTGTCGGGGCCGTATTCGCCGTAACCGCGCATTTGACCCCAAACCAGATGCGGATGCTTTTTATGGATGCTTTCCCAATCAAGGCCTAATTTAACAAGGGCTTTGTCCCTGAAGCTTGTGACCATAATGTCTGCATCGTCAAGCATTTTGTGCATAAGCTCAGAGCCTTTTTCGCTCTTAAGATTGATGCTTACGAATGTTTTATTCATCGATGCATAATCGAATGCTGGATCATCGGTATCGGTTTTCTCCATGCCGAAGCCCGGTCCGTTTGTTCGGTATTCGTCTCCAGAGGCGGGCTCAATCTTGAAGATGGTTGCGCCCATTTCTCCAAGGATCCTTGGGCATGCTGGAGCCGCTACATAGCTCGTGAGTTCAACGACCTTTATTCCCTCTAGTCCCCTCATTACTTCCTCCTTGCATTAAGCTTGGTATCGGGTGAGCGCCAAGCGTGGGCGCATTGCGTGTGCTTCATAGAGCGATTTCATATCGAATGCGAAAATGCTTTGGCGACTAAAGGACAATTCTTTTTAAACCACCCGTATTTGCCGCATGGTTGGGGAGGGGATCATGAATCTTGACCATCTGAATTACTTCAAAACGCTCGTTGAGCTTCGGAGCAGGAGTGCGACTGCCGAAAAATTGTCGATTACGCCTTCGACGTTGTCTCTTGCTTTGGGAAAGCTCGAGCAGGAGGTTGGCGTTCCTTTGATCGAGAAGAAAAGGGGTGCGGTTGAGCTAACCAGTGAAGGCGAGTCGTTTTACGAGTATGTTGATGCCTCACTACGTTTTTTGAACAATGGGTTGAAGATGCTGAAGGAAAAGCAGTTCGGATCTCAGCGAGAGATAGTGGTTGGCACCGTCTTTTCGGTTCAGAGTAAAGACTGGTCTCGCATCATCAATCAATTCAGGGTTCGTACTCACGGTGCTGTTTTGGTCAAGGTTGATCAAGCGTCGACCCCGGCGCTTATTGAAAAGATAAAGAGGGGAGTAGTTGATGTGGCCTTTGCCGGAACAATGGGCGAAGATCCCGATATAAGGTTCGACCCCTGTTGGACTCAAGAGGCCGTCCTCGTTGTGAATCGTTTGCACCCACTTGCTTCCCGAGATGAAATATCCCTGAAAGAGCTGATGGACCATTATTTAATTTCCTATAACTTGACGGGTCCACTCGGCGCGGAGCTTACTAATTTAGTGAAGGATTACGACCTTACTATCGACTGCCTTTACTCGGATGAGATCACTTTGGCATCGATGGTGGTTGGAAACCCCGATATTATGGCGATAGCTTGTCGTTCCTGGATCCTTGATTCCTATGATCAGGACGTAAAGTTGGTTCGGATTTTGGAAGCTCCTCGCGACTTCCACCAAATGTATCTTTGCTCAAACGCTCGCATTGCTCAATCGAAGACTGTTACGGAATTCGTTGATACCGCATTGAGGTATTGTTCCTGTTTGCGGTGATTGCGATTCGTGCGCATTCGCTATGAAAATCTCAATGTGCCATGCACTTCAGCTCTTCTGAAATGCATGGCTTATTAATAACTTGCCTATTAATTAAGAACAAGCAATGGTTTCTTAATTTTAACTACATATTTGATTATTTTTAAATTAACGAAATCGATGAAGGTATTTTGAGGTCAAAAGCTGGAATTTGATGGGATGAGCTGACGATTATCGATGGCTTCTTATTTTTGCTCACGCAAATTACCTGCTTATTGTTTAACTATTATTAAGTAGCTCGTAACACGAAGCAGACTCCAACGAAAGAACCAAAGCGGAGTTCGGGCGTATGGAAAACGAACTGCGTGTTTGGCTGAAGCGCAACTGTTAGGGTTCCGCTACCGAAAAAGCCGTTCTAGCACTCCGTTAACCCAATCGAATCATGCTTGTCGTATAATCCGTCACTATTGCGTACTAAAGTGCGTAGTGCTGTGTTTCTATCGCAGCGATAGGTGAAGCCGCTGGGTTTTTGCTCAGCATGGGAAAACGGAAAGCGAACGGTATGGTATCTCACGATTTCTGGGTATTGCTTGCAATGCTCCTCTACTTCATCGTTGTCGTGGTTATCGGCTTCGTGTATGCGAAGAAGTCGAACCAATCAACGGAGAACTACTTCTTAGGAGGTCGCAGGCTCGGCCCATGGCTCACTGCTCTTTCTGCTGAGGCATCCGACATGTCGGGTTGGCTGCTTATGGGTCTTCCCGGTGTGGCCTATTTCACTGGTGCGTCTGACGCGATGTGGACGGCTATCGGCTTGGCGATTGGTACCTACCTGAATTGGCTGTTTGTCTCTAAGCGTTTGCGTAAATACTCTCAGGTTGCCAACAACTCCATTACGCTTCCTGATTACTTCTCAAATCGATTCCACGATTCCAAGAACATCCTTATGACCATTTCTGCATTGGTTATCCTGCTGTTCTTCTCTATCTATGTAGGCAGTTGTTTCGTAACGTGCGGCAAGCTGTTTGCTACGCTGTTCGGTCTTGATTACGCAACCATGATGGTTCTTGGCGCCTTAATCGTATTTCTCTACACGTTTGTGGGCGGATATCTTTCCGTTTGCACCACCGACCTTATTCAGGGCAGCATTATGATTTGTGCCCTGGTGGTTGTTCTGGTTGGTTCCATCACGGCTGCTGGCGGTGTCGACAATACGGTTGCATTCTTGCAATCGATCCCTGGCTTTCTTTCGGGTACCGAAATCGCAACGCCCATCTTGGACGAAGGCGGCAAACAGGTAGTTGAAGGTGGAATGCCGCTGTTCGGCGAAGCAGGATCTTATGGCATGGTTACCATTGTTTCTGGTCTGGCATGGGGATTGGGATACTTTGGCATGCCGCAGGTTCTTATCCGCTTCATGAGCGCTACTCATTCTTGTGAGCTGCGCAAGTCCCGTCGCATTGCAACGGTATGGGTTGTTATCTCCTTATTCAGTGCGGTTTCTATTGGCCTTATTGGCCGAGCAGTTATTCCTACGGAATTCCTCACGCAGGCAAGTGCGGAGAGCATCTTCATCGTTCTTTCTAATATGATTTTGCCTTCCTTTATGTGCGGCCTTGTGGTTTCGGGCATTTTTGCGGCATCGATGTCGTCTTCATCTTCCTACTTGCTCATTTCTGGTTCGGCAGTGGCAGAGAACATCTATAGGGGACTAATAAAGAAGGACGCTACCGACTCTCAGGTGATGATCGTGGCCCGACTTACTTTAGTTGCCGTTCTCTTATTCGGTATTGTCATTGCGCTCGACGAGAATTCGTCTATCTTCCAAGTTGTTTCGTACGCATGGGCAGGTTTTGGTGCTTCGTTCGGCCCGTTAATCATCATGAGCCTTTATTGGCGCCGAACTAATTTGCAGGGTGCCTTGGCGGGTATGCTTACTGGTGCCATTACGGTGTTGGTATGGCATACGTTTATAAAGCCTCTGGGTGGCTTCTTTGCGGTATACGAGCTTTTGCCTGCCTTCGTGCTGAGCCTCATTGCCATCATTGTGGTTTCACTTCTTACCAAGGCCCCGTCCAAGGAAGTTACCGATGAGTTCGATTCGTACCTGGAAGCTGACTGCTAAATTGCACAAAAGCTGAAAAATATTTTTGAAAAAAGTTTTTGAGAAACGGCCGATCTGACCTCAGATCGGCCGTTTTATTGCATCGCAGCACGCAGGAATAAAATGCTACTGACCTGGGGTTTTGAATTCATCGGAAAAGGTATGTGAAATAAGATGCCATATGGACATGCCCGGGGGCGTGTAAAGTGTTGACACGGGGTGGATACCTAGCGTATTATTCCCTTGCTCGCTTGAACGGAAACAACGTTCGAACCGAGCAGCAGCTTGAAAATTGCACATGATTACAAGCGAATTCGGGAGTGTTCCAGAGCGGTCAAATGGGACGGACTGTAAATCCGTTGGCTCAGCCTTCCAAGGTTCGAATCCTTGCACTCCCACCATCTCGCCCATATAGCTCAGCAGGTAGAGCACTTCGTTGGTAACGAAGAGGTCAGCAGTTCGAGTCTGCTTGTGGGCACCATTTTGGCGGTGTAGCTCAGTTGGTTAGAGCACACGGTTCATACCCGTGGCGTCACTGGTTCGAATCCAGTCACCGCTACCAAATTTTCCGCTTACGCACGGTAAGCTTTTACTTTATCGTTTACAAATTCGCCTACCAAGGCGAATTTGTGCATTCCCACCAATAAGGAGGAATAATGTCTAAGGAGAAGTTCGAGCGTTCTAAGCCGCATGTTAACATTGGTACTATCGGCCACGTTGACCACGGCAAGACCACGCTGACTGCTGCAATTTCCAAGACCTTGTCCAGCAACGACGGTTCTCACGGTACTGCAACCGCAAACTTTACCGCATTCGAGAACATCGACAAGGCTCCTGAAGAGCGCGAGCGCGGCATTACCATTTCTATTTCTCACATTGAGTATGAAACCGACAAGCGTCACTATGCACACGTTGACTGCCCCGGCCATGCTGACTACGTCAAGAACATGATCACCGGTGCTGCTCAGATGGACGGCGCTATCCTCGTTATCGCTGCAACCGACGGCCCTATGGCTCAGACTCGTGAGCACATCCTGCTCGCTCGTCAGGTTGGCGTTCCCTACATCGTTGTTTTCCTGAACAAGTGCGACATGGTTGACGACGAAGAGCTCCTCGAGCTCGTTGAGATGGAAGTAACCGAGCTTCTCGATTCCTACGGCTTCGAGGATTGCCCGATTATTCGCGGTTCCGCTCTTAAGGCCCTCGAAGGCGACAAGGAATGGCAGGACAAGATCTGGGAGCTCATGGATGCTGTAGACGAGCACATTCCTACTCCCGAGCGTGCTATCGACAAGCCCTTCCTGATGGCTGTTGAGGACACCATGACCATCACCGGCCGTGGCACCGTTGCTACTGGTCGTGTTGAGCGCGGCGTTCTGCATGTAAACGACGAACTCGAAATCGTTGGTATCAAGGATACCGAGAAGACCGTTTGCACCGGCATCGAAATGTTCCGCAAGCTGCTTGACGAGGCTCAGGCTGGTGACAACATCGGTTGTCTGCTCCGCGGCATCAAGCGTGAGGACATCCTGCGTGGCCAGGTTCTCTGCAAGCCCGGTACTGTAACTCCTCACCAGGAATTTGAGGGTCAGGTTTACATCCTTACCAAGGAAGAAGGCGGCCGTCATACTCCGTTCTTCGATGGTTATCGTCCTCAGTTCTACTTCCGCACCACCGACATCACCGGTGTTGCACATCTCCCCGAGGGCACCGAAATGGTTATGCCTGGCGACAACGTAACCATCACGGCTGATCTCATTCACCCCGTAGCTATGGAGGAAGGCCTCCGCTTCGCTATCCGCGAAGGCGGCCGCACCGTTGGCTCTGGTCGTGTAACCAAGATCATCAAATAACACGATCTTTGTGAATTCGGTAGGGGAGTCTGCTGCGCAGACTCCCCTCCTTATTAATCATGTGCTAATGTCAAGCAATGCTAATACGTAATTTAAAGGAGAATTGATGCGTACTTTGGTCACCCTTGCATGCACTGAATGCAAGCGTCGAAACTATACGACCAAGAAGAACAAGCAGAATAATCCCGATCGTATTGAGTTCAAGAAGTATTGCAAGTGGTGTGGCACCCATACCCTGCACAAGGAAACTCGCTAGAGATTCGGAAACTGAAATAGGCCAGTAGCTCCAATTGGTAGAGCGGCGGTCTCCAAAACCGCATGTTGGGGGTTCGAGTCCCTCCTGGCCTGCCAGCTTGTTAATGAGCAGCTCCATGAAGCTGCTTGTTTGGCGTATAGAGAGTAGTAATTTCCAGAGCAGGAAGTTGTATGGCAAAGAAGTCGAAAACACAGAGGGCCAAGGCATCCGCTAATCGTGCCGCAAAAAAAGAGCGTGCAAAGCAGGCTGAGGTCACCCCGGTAGTAGAAGAGGAGTCTAAGAAGCGTTTCGGCTTCGGCAAGAATTCTTCCTCTACCAAGGCTGCTGCAAAGGCAACCTCTTCGCAGAATCAGCCGAAGAAGGCTGACGCGAAGCCCAAGAAAAAGCGCTTTGCTTTCCTTTCCGCGGTTCGTTCTGAGATGCGTCGCGTAACGTGGCCTACAAAGCAGGACGTCCTTCAGTGGACTGGCGTTGTTGTTCTGGCTTTGCTGTTCTTTGGTGTCTTCGTCACTATCCTCGATGACTGGGTAGTAACCCCCATCCTTCTTGCGATATCGAGTCTGTCTGGTTTGGGGGCTTAAATAATCCATGACGAAGAAATGGTATGTCCTTCACACGTACTCTGGCTATGAGAACAAGGTGAAGAAAAACCTCGAGACCCGCATCGAGACTATGGGTCTCGAAAACAACGTGTTCGCTATTCAGATTCCAACCGAAACGGTAACCGAGATTAAAGAAGGCGGACGTCGTGTGGAGAGCGATAAAAAGGTTTTTCCTGGTTATGTGCTCGTCCGCATGGAACTTGACGATCGCAGCTGGGCTGCAGTTCGTAACACCCCGGGCGTAACGGGTTTTGTTGGCAGTCAGGGCAATCCTGCTCCACTTACGCGCGAAGAGTACAACAAGATTATGAAACGTACTTCCCATGAGGCTCCTAAGAAGATCACTTCCACTAGCCTCGAGGTTGGACAAACGGTAAAGGTCGTTTCTGGTCCATTGTCGGAGTTCGACGGTGTTGTCTCTGAAGTATCCCCTGAATCTGGCAAGGTCAAGGTTATGGTTTCCATCTTTGGCCGTGAAACTCCGGTTGAACTTTCGTTCGATCAGGTGGCTACTATTTAATCTTGAATGCAATGCGTCTCACGCGCCCGCATGTGGACGGGGCTTCTCGTGGAGGCGCTTGTCATAAACTGGTAAGCAAGATATTTCAGTTGAAAGGATTTTACTGAAATGGCTGAGAAGAATGTAACGGGTTTTGTAAAGCTCCAGATTCCTGCTGGCGCTGCAAACCCTGCTCCTCCGGTTGGTCCTGCACTTGGTGCACAGGGCGTTAACATCATGCAGTTCTGCCAGGCATTCAATGCCGCTACGCAGGACAAGTCCGGCACCATCATCCCTGTAGAGATCACCATTTACGAAGATAAGACCTTTGATTTCGTATGCAAGACCCCTCCGGCTGCATTCTTGATCAAGGAAAAGCTTGGTCTCAAGAGCGCTTCTGGTATCCCGCAGCTCAAGAAGGTTGGCGAACTTTCCGTTGAGCAGCTCCGTGAAATCGCTGAGATCAAGATGCCCGACCTCAATGCAAACGACATCGAGGCTGCAATGGAGATCGTAGCTGGTACCGCTCGTTCCATGGGCGTAACTATCGAAGGCCGTGCTCCTAAGAAGGAATACAAGGTTACTCGTCGTCTCCAGGCTCTTCTCCAGGGCGAATCCGCTGAATAAGCATTTTATCCAACTGCCGTTTTGGCATTGGGTGGAAGAACCGCTAGAAGCGCGGTTCGTTAAAACCACGAAAGGAATTTTCAAATGGCACTTTCTAAGAAGTACAAGGAAGCAGCTGCAAAGATCGAAGCTGGTAAGTCCTATGCTCCTCTCGAGGCTGTTGCTCTCGTAAAGGAGATCGCTACTGCTAACTTTGACGAAACGGTAGAGGCTCATTTCCGTCTTGGTATCGATACCCGTCAGGCTGATCAGCAGCTCCGTGGTACCGTTAGCCTCCCCAACGGTTCTGGTAAAACTGTTCGCGTAGCAGTATTTGCTGAGGGCGATGCAGCACGTGCAGCAGAGGAAGCCGGTGCTGACATTGTTGGCTCCGATGATCTCGTTGCTGAAATCCAGGCTGGCAACATTAACTTTGATGCTGCAGTTGCTACTCCTGATCAGATGGCTAAGGTTGGTCGTTTGGGTAAGGTTCTCGGCCCTCGTGGTCTTATGCCTAACCCCAAGCTCGGCACTGTTACCCCTGACGTTGCTAAGGCAATCAAGGAGCTCAAGGGTGGCCGCGTAGAGTATCGTGCTGACCGTTACGGCATCTGCCATGTAATCATCGGCAAGTGCTCCTTCACTGCTGAGCAGCTCGCTGAGAACTATGGCGCTATTTACGATGAGATCCTTCGTATGAAGCCTGCTTCTGCTAAGGGCCGTTATGTTAAGTCTGTTACGGTTGTATCTACCATGGGCCCTGGTGTTCCGGTAGACAGCTCCGTAAACCGCAACTACACTGAAGCTCAGTAACTTCGCTTACCAAATGACTGAAAGGCACCCCCTAAGGGTGCCTTTTTTATTTTGTAGACAATCTGGTCATTTTGCCCTAAAAAAAGTAGCCAAAAGTGTGTTAGTAGGAGCAAGGTATAATGATTTTGGATGATTATATTCTCATATTTCCCCAATATGAGTACTAGGGTGTGCATGCGCCGAATGGAGGATGGAATGAGCGAAAAAACCCAGAACACGAAGGAGCTCGCTGTTGAGGTACTGAAAGCAGAAGGAATGCTTGAGGGAATCGTAGCAGCGCTAGCAGGTCCTTCGCGTCGTGTAAGGCAGAATGCCTCATCTGTGCTTGCTCAGGTTGCAAAAATCGACCCAGAAAAGCTTGCCCCCCATGCTGACGAGTTTATCGATGCCTTAAATCGCCCTGAGGCCCAAACCCGATGGGAGTCTTTGGATGTTCTTACCGAGCTTGTTCATATCGACTCTCGGGCTTGCGATAAGGCTCTTGCTGGCGCTGAAGCTGCACTTTTCGATGAAGATAATGGCTTTGTCCGCCTTGCTGCTCTTCGTTTCCTGTGCGCATTGGGATCAACAACCGAAAATCGCTCAATGAAGGTTTGGCCGCTTCTTGATGAAGCCATCCAGTGTTACCACGGTGACTACGAGTATCAGGATATGCTTATTGCCCTGATTTCTTTCGCTGACGGGAAGATTGCTCCTGAGGTAAAGGAAGGCCTTGCCGAACGCGTGAAATTTGATGCCGAGCACGGTAAGGGTGCCTTGAAGCGCCGTAGTCAGCAAATCATCGAGGCTCTTTCATAACCCGTTCATCGCTACAGCTAAGTTAAATTTAAATTTGTTGCACCACAAAATCTATTTTAATACTAGGATAAAAGGACCAACATTCTTCTCTGAATGTTGGTCCTTATGTATTTCGAGCAAGGAGTGTATCCATGGCAAAGCATACCGTAACGCTTATTCCTGGTGATGGTATCGGTCTTGAAACAACTGCAGCGATGAGGCGAGTGGTTGAGGCTTGTGGCGTCGATATCGAATGGGAAATTGCTGAAGCGGGTGCTCACATGATGGATTCATGCGGTACGCCATTGCCTGAAGCCACCATCGAAGCCGTACGACGCAATAAAGTTGCGATCAAGGGTCCCATTACCACTCCTGTTGGTACTGGCTTTCGCAGCGTAAATGTTGCACTTCGCAAAACGCTGAACCTAAATGTTTGTCTCCGTCCCGTGCTTTCGATTCCTGGTGCTGGAGGTCGCTATCAAGATGTTGATCTAGTTGTCGTCCGTGAGAATTCAGAGGATTTGTATGCTGGTATTGAATTCGAAGAGGGCAGCAAAGAAGCTGCAGAACTAATTGAATTCTGCAAACAGCATGATGCAGGTACTATTCGCTCTGATTCAGGCATATCAATCAAACCTATTTCGGTTACTGCTTCACAGAATATTGTGCGCTATGCATTCGATTATGCTGTTAAGCACGGTCGAAAAAAGGTAACAGCGGCCCACAAAGCCAACATCATGAAGCATTCCGATGGTTTGTTTTTACGTACGGCAAGGGAGGTTGCTGCCGATTATGAAGGTAGCATCGAATTCAATGACAATATCATCGATGCGTTCTGTATGAACCTCGTTATGGATCCCTCGCAGTTTGACGTGATTGTGTTCCCGAATCTTTATGGCGATATCGCAAGCGATCTTTGTGCGGGTCTTGTCGGAGGATTGGGCATTGCACCGGGAGCTAATATCGGTCCCGATTACGCTATTTTTGAGGCGGTACATGGCTCTGCTCCCGATATTGCGGGAAAGAATATCTGCAATCCAACTGCTGAGATTTTGTCTGCTGCCATGATGCTTGATCATCTCGGGGAACTTGAGGCGGCTCAGCGCATTCGTGATGCTGTTCGCAAGGTGTATGCTGAGGGCGAGGTGCTGACCGCCGATATTCGTAAAGCAACAGGTTCAGATAAACCAGCAGCTTCTTGCTCTCAATTTACCGACGAATTGATCTCAGCGCTCACCCGTCTTGCTTAAAGCTTATCTTTTGTTTTGTTGTTTAGTTTTGCGGCTTTAAGCCAACGAATTGATTGTCTGATTTGCCGTAGTTGAAAAAGGAGTAATTATGTCAAGTCGTTCCGATGTCCTGAAGGTCGGAAACGTAACCTATACGTATTACCCAGTTAATCGCGTTGCTGGTCACGAGAAGCTCCCGTTTTCTCTAACGGTTCTCCTCGAGAATATTCTCCGAAATGCTGAGTCTGACGAGCGTGCGAGCGAATTGGCTCAACGCTTGGTTGAAGCGGGGCTTTCTGGTGAAGTCGGAAGCGAAATCGAGTTCAGTCCAGCGCGCGTTCTTTTTCAGGATTTCACTGGAGTACCTGTCTTCGTCGATTTTGCGGTAATGCGAGAGGCATGCATGGCTCTCGGCGGGGACCCCAAAACCATTAATCCTCAAGTACAGTGCGATCTGGTTATTGATCACTCAGTTATTGCCGACGAAGCGGGTTGTGCGGGCGCATTGCAGAAGAACATGGAGCTAGAATTCGATCGCAATAAAGAGCGTTATGAGTTCCTCAAATGGGCCCAGGAATCATTCGAGAATGTACGTATTGTTCCTCCTGGAGCTGGCATTTGCCATCAGCTGAACATCGAGCGCTTTGCTTCGGTGGCTATGACGAAAGACGGCGAGGAAGGACCCCTTGCGTATTTCGATACGCTCGTTGGTACCGATTCTCATACACCTACCGCTAACGGCATCGGCGTGCTCGGTTGGGGCGTAGGCGGCATTGAAGCGGAAGCTGCAGCTCTCGGTCAGCCGATCACTACGCTGGTGCCTCGCGTAATTGGCATTAAGCTTTCTGGCTCCCTTCAGCCTGGTGTGAGCGCCATGGACGTATCCCTTACGTTTGCTCAGATGCTACGTGCAGAAGGGGTTGTTGGCTGCTTCGTTGAATGCTTCGGTGAAGGCCTCGAAAGCTTGAACGCTACACAGCGTGCATGCATCTCAAACATGACGCCCGAATATGGTGCAACTTGCACTTTGTTCCCTGTAGACCAGAAAACGCTTGATTACCTCGAACTTACTGGTCGCAGCGTGGAGCAAATTGCTTTGGTGGAGTCTTATGCAAAGGCTCAGGGCTTCTGGAACGACCCGCAAAGCGAGCCGCGAACTTATTCCAAGGTGCTCGAGCTTGATCTTTCGAAGGTACAGCGCAGTGTTGCCGGTCCGTCTCGTCCTCACGATCGAATTGATTTGGCCGATGTTAAGAATCGCTTTAGCCAGCTGTGCAACGATCGTTCGCTCGATTGCAGTAAGAAGGTTTCGGTTGACGTATTGGGTCAAAACTACGAAGTCACCCATGGCGCATTGGCCATTGCTGCTGTTACTAGCTGCACAACGGCAACGGATGCCAGCATGATGATCTCTGCTGGTGTGCTGGCACGAAACGCCAGCAAAGCCGGTCTTCATCCGAAGCCATGGGTAAAGACTATCCTGGCGCCTGGAAGCCGCGCGACGGAGGACATCCTAGACGCTGCGGGTCTTATGCCTGCGCTTCGTGATCTTGGTTTTTATACGTGCGGATTTGGCTGCATGAGTTGTATTGGCAATTCGGGTCCGGTTTTGCCGGGAATGCACGATATCGCCAATGAGATCGAGTTGGCCAGTGTGCTTTCGGGCAATCGTAATTTCGAGGGCCGCATTTCCCCCGATGTGTCCCAGAACTATCTCTGTGCGCCTGCGCTGGTTATTGCGTATTCGCTTGCAGGCACGATCGATTTTGATTTTGAAACCGAAGCGCTCGGCATCGATGCGGAAGGTAATAGTATTTACCTCAAAGATATCTGGCCTGATGACGAAGAAGTTACCCTTCTTCTTGAGAAGAGTCGAACCAAGGAAGTGTTCGACCGTGCTGCAGTGGGTCTATTTGATGGTGACGAAAGATGGCAGTCGCTTGGCAAGGAAGCGAGCGATGTGTTTGCATGGGATCCTGATTCCACGTACGTTCGTCGCGCCCCTTACTTTGATGGTATGGGGAAGGATCCTGTAGCGCCAAAGAGCGTAAAGAATGCTCGCGTGTTGCTCAATTTGGGGGACTTCATCACCACCGACCACATTTCTCCTGCAGGCTCTATCGCAGACGATTCTCCCGCAGCTCGCTACCTCGAGGCTCATGGTGTTAGGAAGGAAGACTTCAATACGTACGGGGCTCGACGGGGTAACCATGAGGTGATGATGCGCGGTACCTTCGCCAATGTGAAGCTGCAGAACAAGCTCGCCGAGGGGAAACGTGGTGGCTGGACGCGCGATTTCATCGATGATGAAATCAAGGCTGTCTATGATGCTGCCGAACACTACCAAGGGGAAGGCTCCGATTTGGTTGTTCTGGCGGGAAAGATGTACGGAAGCGGATCGTCGCGCGACTGGGCGGCAAAGGGACCGATGCTCCAGGGCATTCGTGCCGCATTCGCCGAAAGCTTCGAGCGAATCCACCGTTCAAATCTTATTGGCATGGGTATCCTTCCTTTGCAGTTTGAGGAAGGGCAGAACGCCGAAAGCCTGGGCCTTGATGGAACCGAGCGCATCACCGTTGGCGAAATAGATTTCTCTGAAGGTCTGCCAAATCCAAGTCATGTTGTCGTCACGGCGGAAAAACCAGACGGTAGCAGCATTGATTTCACGGCTGTTGTAAGAATCGATACACCAACCGAAGGAAGCTATTACTACAATGGCGGCATTTTGCAGTATGTATTACGTCAGCTTTCCTAAATAGTCAACGGAAGTGCATGGAGCGGGATCCGGGTAAGTTTAACCTCGGGTCCCGCTTTTTTGTTCGTATATAAAGCCGCTTCCTATACAATTGTTTGTTATACACAAACCGAGGGAGGAGATCTATGCCAGATCCTAATCAACAAGGACCCATGAGTTGGGCCGACTTGCTGAATCAATTTGGCGGTGGTGCTGGCGGTGCAGACGGTTCGCAAGGACCCAGTGCCGGCGGTCATCGTGGGGGCAGCGAATTTGATATGCTGCGAACCCGTTTTGCTCAAATGAGCAAGAAAGCATTTGTTGTTTTAGCTGTCGTAATTCTTATCGTCGCAGCATTTTGTTACTGGTGGTTCCATCCACCGATCAACATCCATAGCGTCGATCTCTGGATGTTCCTTGCTATCTTTGTGCTGTTCCCGTCTTTTTTGGTGTTCTTCATCTTCCACCAAATTTATGAGCGCGGAATGGGCAAACGCGAGAAGAACGAAAAGAAGTCTAAGCGGTTCAAGGGTCTGATGGTTGTTCCCGTAATCATTGCGCTCGTTGGTGTTTTGGGCGCTGTTGCCTCTTTGACTTTGTTCCCTGGTAATGCGGAAAAGTATTCCACCATTCTCAACACAGAGGATGGGGACTTTGCTACCGACATCGAACAGGCGGATTACTCTACCATTCCGTTTATCGATCGCGACTCCGCTGTCCTTTTGGGCAACCGCACCATGGGCACTATGGCAGACTACGTTAGCCAGTTCGAGATTTCCGACCTGTATTCTCAGATCAATTATCGGGACGCACCGGTTCGTGTTAGCCCCCTGAATTATGCTGACGTGTTCAAATGGTGGTCCAACCACAATACGGGTATTCCTGCATACGTAATTGTCAATATGAGCACCCAGGATACCCAGATTGTTCGTCTTGAAGATCCGATCTACTATTCTGATTCCGATCCTTTCTTCAACAACGTTGACCGTCATGTGCAGCTGAGCCATCCGTTCTATATCTTTGGTGAAAAGTCGTTTGAGATCGACGACAATGGCAAACCGTATTGGATCTATCCGGTAATCGACTACACGGTTGGTCTGTTCGGTGGTGAAACCGTTTCGCGTGTTGTTCTTTGCGATGCAAGCACGGGCGAGTGCCAGGATCTTGCCATCGACGAAGTGCCCCAGTGGGTTGACCGAGCATATCCTGCCGACTTGCTCATCCAGCAGTACAACTGGAGCGGCGCACTTTCCGGCGGCTGGATTAACTCTTGGTTGGGCCAGAGCGGCGTTAAACAAACCACTCCTGGATCCGATGGCCAGCTTGGCTACAACTACATTGCCAAGGATGACGACGTTTGGGTATATTCCGGCGTAACTTCGGCAACTGCGGATAATTCCATCATTGGCTTTGTTCTAATTAATCAGCGTACCGCCGAATCCAAGTTCTATCCAGTTGCTGGTGCAACCGAAGAATCTGCAATGAGCTCAGCAGAGGGCCAGGTTCAAAATCTTAAGTATGAAGCAACCTTCCCGCTGTTGATCAATGTTGACAATCAGCCGACCTACTTTATGGCTTTGAAGGACAACGCGGGCCTGGTTAAGAAGTATGCGATGATCGACATCCAGCGCTACCAGAATGTAGCCGTAGGTGACACGCTCGAGGAAACCGAGAAGTCGTATAAAAAAATGCTTCGCGCAAACGGCGTCTCTACCGACGATGATTCCGGCAAAGCAACTAAGATGGACGGAACAGCAACTGGTACTATTTCGCTGATTTCGCCTGTGGTTCTTGACGGTAATTCTCATTACTACGTCATGCTCAATGGGGACGGCACGCTCTATGACTGTCCTGTAGCCAACGTAGTCGATATCGTTCGCTTCAAGGAAGGCGATAGCGTGACCCTGACGGTAAGCGGTGACAATGGTGATGTTGCTACTGTCTCTGCTGTATCTCAGGCAAATGATGCTGGCAGCTCTAATGCTTCTGCGTAGGGAAATAGCGTATTGCTAAGTGAATCTAGGGACCCTGTTTGAACAGGGTCCCTTTTTTATGAGTGCAGGCTGCGGAAAAGTAATGCTCCGCAATAATGGCTTGGATGCATAACGAAAAAGCACCTGGAATAAATCTTTATTCCAAGTGCTTCATTAGAGGTTTGGCTCACATAGAGGAGCGTTATTTTCGTCGAGTGGCTATTCGGAGAGCCTTAGTCGTCGATGAGGACTACGCTTGCGTAAACGGGTCCATGAACGCCCACGACACGAACCAGCTCGATGTCAGCGGTGTTTGAAGGGCCGCTGATGAAAGTCACGTTAGAAGGCATTTCCTCGCCTCCAGCGATGCGTTTTTCCCAATCATCCATGAGTTGTGTCATATAAGGGAAGATGGTGCTCTTGCGCAACAGGGCAATGTGGCCGATAGGCAGAAGGCATACTGCCCGTCCAGACTTTTCCGTGCAACGCTGCATGATAGTGGCGGTTTCTGCGATGCCTGCGGAAGCAAAGGTGATGCCAATATCGGCACTCTCAGCGCGCCCCATGCTCTTTTCTCGACTGGTGGGGTTCCAGCGAACGGCTTCGAAGGAAGCGTTATTCAGAACTTCGGGAATGCCAAAGCCATCGATCTCGGGAACGTCGGAATAAACGATGTGTCCGCCTTGACCGATCTCGTTAACCAAATCAAGCACAACCTGGGATACTTCTTCCGGCTTTGCTTCGCGAACGATGGTGCCCATCTTGGTTGCTTCTTCGGTGAACCATTGAGCGAGCTCCTCGGTGGAGTAATCACGATAATCTCCAGGCAACGGTGCCTTGGTTGCTTCGCAGGGTTCAATGGATGCGGGGGGTTCAGTACGGCCAAGCGCCTGGGATATGGGTTTCAGGAACTCCTCGAGGCTTACTGTGCTCATTAGTTCTCCTCTCGGTTGGCGTTGTTGCGACAGGCATCGGTAAGAGCTTGGGCAGTTTCAGCGCGCTTTTGCTCCTCTTCTTGTTTTTTATGCTCCGCAAACCAAGAACGGAACTTCTTGCTGCTCATCGTGTCAAGATTGCGCGATGCTAACCAGCCGTTCAGGACAGGGATCCAAGTGCTGCCGCGATCAAGCTGATTTGTTTTGCCGGTCATGAGCTTCATTGCAGGTGCCGCCGCTGCCGTAAGAGCTCCGTAGGTAACGCGATTCGAGAAAGTTGCGGCTGCTGCAGTGAAGATGGCCTTTTCGACAGGAGATACGTAGCCTTGGCTTACCACGTTACGTCGATGCTGGGAAATGAGATTCGGAAGCGGCACCTTCACAGGGCACACCTCCGCGCATTGTCCGCATAAAGAGCATGCGTAGGGCAGCTTCGCTGTTTTCTCGTATCCAACAAGGAGGGGAGTCAAAACAACGCCCATGGGACCTGGGTAGATTGAGCCATATCCATGACCGGTAATGTGACGGTATACTGGGCAAGAATTCATGCACGCGCCGCAGCGGATGCAGCGAAGCATGGGACGGAATTCATGAGCCAGAATATCGGTGCGTCCGTTGTTCACGATTACGATATGCACATTTTTTGGGCCGTCAGCTTCGCCCTCTCGACGGCATCCCGTATTAATAGAGAACGAACCAGAGATCTTGGCACCGACAGCGCTGCGCACCAAGAGTTTCATCATTACGTCGAGGGAGCGCAGGTCGGGTACGATGCGCTCAGTGCCCATGACGACAATTTGCGTTTCGGGGATGCTCGAAGCCATACGTGCGTTGCCCTCGTTGGAAACGAGAGTGCAAGAGCCGGTTTCCGCAACGCCGAAGTTGCAGCCGGTTACGCCAATGGGGGCATTCATGAATTCGGGGCGTAGCGTTTTGCGCAGGAAACGGGTGATTTCCTCGGGGTCATTAGTGCCCTCGTAGCCCTTTTGCTCATGGTAAAGATTGCGAATGGAAGTGCGGTCAAAGTGCAGCGCCGGCACAACAATGTGCGAAGGTGCATTGCCTGCAGTTTGGATGATGTGCTCGGCGCAGTCGGTCTCGATCGGTTTGATCCCGTGCGATTCCAGGAACGTGTTGAGCCCGATTTCTTCGGTCATCATACTCTTGGACTTTACGCAGCTTTTAGCACCTTCTGCTTCAAAGATATCCAGAATGCAATCGAGCGCGTCATTGTCGGTAGGGGCAAAATGCACCTGTGCACCGTTTTTTTGAGCATTCGTCGCAAATTGGCGAACGTAGTAGTCAAGGTTCTCGAGCACATGGTCGCGAATGGCTGCGGCATGCGTGCGGAAATCCTCCCAGTTGTCCACTTCGGCAACAAGAGCGTCGCGCTTGCCGGTAATAACGTCCTGAGCGGTTTCGATGGCTCGATGCTTGAACGTATCTGAAAGCGCACGATGGATGCGGTCCTCGAGGGGTGCATCGTCGTAGATTATCGACATTTCCTATGCCTCCAATCGAGAGTCGAGGATTTGTGCAATATGCATAACCTTCATATTGCTGGAAACAACACCTTGCTCGATGAGGCGATTGAGAGCGCCCTTGATGTTCATGAGGCATGCCTGGTCTGCACCGCAGAGATAGTCGGCTCCGGTGGCAAGTGCGAATGCAACTTTTTCCTGGACCATATGTCCAGAAACCTCAGGCTCTTTAACGCTGAATGTGCCGCCGAACCCACAGCAGCGGTCAGCTTCGGGCATTTCAATGTAGCTGAGCCCCTCTACATTCTTCAAAAGGGTAAGGGGCTGCTCTTCTACGCCGAGCATGCGAGTGAGGTGGCAGCTCTTGTGGTAGGTGACCGTGCCATCGAGGTGGGCGCCAACGTTGGTGACGCCCAAAACATCAACGATGAACTGGGTGAATTCGTAAATGCGCGGAGCAAGATCGGCAATTTTATTGCTGTATTCGACATCGTCTGCGAAAAAATGAGGATACTCGGCCTTGATTGCCCAAGCGCAAGAGCCAGTGAGCGAAACAATGGTGTCGTACCCGCTGTAGGCATCGATAACTTTTTTCATCATAGGCTTGGCTTCTTCGATGTAGCCCGAATTTGAAAAGGGCTGGCCGCAGCATACTTGGTCATCGGGGAGCTCTACTTCGCATCCAAGTTTCTCAAGTACGTTGACGGCAGCGATTCCCACTTCTGGATAAAGCATGTCGACCATGCACCCTGGGAAGAACGCGACTTTCATTGGGGTCCTTTCTCGATAAACAAATTAATGTTCAAGCTTTACCCATCGATTGGCAAGAACGCGGCCGTAGGCGCTGGAACATGGTCAGTGAACGGTGGCAAAGAGAGGACTTTGGACATAAAAAGGATGTTTCTGAAAATTGCAGAAAAAATGCTTGACGATGATGTGCCTCTTAGTAAAATACAAGGGCTGTTAAAAACAGTCTTTTGTTTACATAGTTCCGCTGCTCAAGACAGCAGGTACCGAAAGGTTTAATCGCAATATGCGGCCCGCCGAGGTGGTCGATAAGTATCGCGCTTTACGGCCCCTGCGTCTTAGGACGGAAGGGGTCGTTTCTTTTCTCAAGCACGACTCCACCCATTCGGGGCGGAACCCGAGTTTGAGATAAAGGAGGTGTACATATGCCAAGTGTAAAGAACGAAACCAAGCTCGCACAGATCAAGGAAGATCTCGAAGGTGCTGGTGCAGTATGGGTTGTTGATGCTTGTGGTCTTACCGTAAAGGAGACTCAGGCTCTTCGCCAGGCTGTTCGCGAAGCAGGCGCTTCCATGAAGGTTTACAAGAACACCCTCATGCACATCGCGCTCGCTGACGCTGAGCTGCCCACGCTCGACGACATGCTGCATGGTCCTAGCGCATTCGTATTCGCCGGTGATGATGTTGCTGCTGCCGCTAAGGCAGTTAAGGAGTTCTCCAAGACCAATGAGACCCTGGAAATCAAGGGTGGTTTGATGGAGGGCGCTGCTGTAAGCGCTGCTGAGGTTGAAGCTATTGCTTCTCTGCCTTCTCGCGAAGAACTCTACGCACACATCGCTGCTGCTATCAACGGTGTTGCTCAGGGTCTTGCTACCGCTATCAACGGTGTACCCCGTGGTTTGGCTCAGGTCACCAAGGCCGTTGCCGACCAGAAGGAAGCTGCGTAAGCGGATTCCTTGCAGCGTGAAATTCGCTGCATAACAAGTATTTTGAAATATCGGCTGCAATCATAAGGGTTTGCAGCCCAACGAAAGGAAACTAACATGGCTGTTTCTCGCGAAGAGATCATCGAAGCTCTGAAGGAAATGTCCCTGCTCGAGGCTTCTGAACTGGTAAAGGATATCGAGGAGACCTTCGGCGTATCTGCTGCTGCTCCCGTTGCTGTTGCTGCTGCTCCTGCTGCTGGCGGCGAAGCTGCTGCTGAGAAGTCTGAGTTCGACGTTGTACTCGAAGGCTTCGGCGACAACAAGATCGCTGTTATCAAGGCTGTACGTGAGATCACCGGTCTCGGCCTGAAGGAAGCCAAGGAAGTAGTAGAGTCTGCTCCCGCTCCTGTACAGGAAGGCGTTGCTAAGGACAAGGCTGAGGAAATCAAGGCTAAGCTCGAAGAGGCAGGCGCTGCTGTAACCCTGAAGTAACTCATTTTTCGAGTATCTTCTTCAAAGTGCCCAGCTTATGCTGGGCACTTTTTTTATGCGATGATGCTAGCTGTTTGCTGATGTTTGAGGCTTCTTCTATATTGCAGCTCGGAAACGCCTTTGGCGTTTGATTGCTAATGCCTGTTTTTGCATATAGGGTAACCATTGAAGATATTCTTGAGCGCTCGAAGTGCTTCGGATGACTAACAACGAAAGGATCCTTGATGGAAAAAGGCTATTTTGCGGCAGCGTGGGGTGATGTGACTAAGTCGCCTGGTTGGGCATCGGTTGTGCTTCGTCTGGGTTTGCTGTGCCTTATTCCCATCTTTGGCGTTGTGGTGATGTATGGGTATCTCTTCTCGTGGGCTCGTGATATCGCATGGAATGTTCATCGCCCCCTTCCGAGAAAGATATTTGCCAATGAAGACGGAAGCCTCTATAGGCGTGGTTTTTTCATCTTCGTTGTTGCGCTGGTGTTTTCGCTTGTTCCAGAGCTCGTTAACTTATTTATTGGCATGTCTGCCGGCTTTTCATTTGGCGGCACAGCTTTGTATGGGTCGTATGTGCCAGCGCTCTTTGGCTCCATGATCTGGCTTGCCGGCAATTCGGCTAGCGTAGCCCTGTCGTTCTTGGCTGCTTTGTTTTTCTGGGTTGGAGCGATGCGCGTTTCTTTATACGGAACGCTTTCATCGGGTTTTCAGATTCAAAAGATCTGGGTAATGATGAAACATGATTTCATTGGGTTGCTGCGTATTGTCGGGATGGCAATTTTGATTGCTGTGGCTATCGCGTTTTCCGCTATGGTTCTCGCGCTGTTTTTCGTTTTGATTTGCGGCGGTTTGATTTGGCTGATGTCGAGCGGTTCGTCGACATCCATGGTCGCCGCTGCCCTGATCGTTCTTTTGAGTGCTGCGTTTCTTGCGTTGCTACTATTTGCTTACGTACTTCAAAATGCGTTGGTGTTTCGTGCGCTGGGCTATTGGACCCGTCAATTCGATGTGAGCCTCTGGAACGGCCAGGATGACCCAATGCCCTTTGAGCGTAACGATATGCAATATTCCAATAACGTTTCTGCGTATCAAGGTTTTGCTGCGCAGTGCGCTCCGACATCAAGCCGTGTTTCTGACGCAGCTTTTGGCGGCGAATCGTCTGTTGGCCCCATTCCCAGTGGCGTCCCATCTGGTTTTGTTCAAACCGCTCCCTTCGCTGGTACGGGTGGGCCTATTGCTCAACCCGCTCAAGGATTCCACGGCTCAGAGCCGCTAACCCATGGTTCTGAAGGTGACGACAATACCGGCTTGCAGGTTCTTGAGTCGCCCGATGACCCACTGCTGACTGGAGAGCAGCCCCAAAACAGAGAGACAGACTCCCAGGCAAAGTCAGAGGGCGAATCCAAAACTAATTAGTTGTTCGATGCTTTTCTTCCGCGATGCGAAGAAGGGTTTCGTTTAAGATCTGATACACCTCGCGTGTCTGCCCGTTAAGGCACGCGAGGTGTTTTTCTATGGTTGCCATGTCTCCGCGTTCGGCGGGTCCGGTAAGTGAAGCAACAGTTCCTTCGTTCGCCACATGCTGGGCATTTCCCAGGAATAGAGGCGCAAGCGCTTTTTCGGCACTTTCGGAACTGAATCCGCATTTTACCAACTCGTCGCAGGACAGCCGATAGAGCGCAATAACGTGATTTGATGCCATTGCGGCTGCAGCGTGATAGCGCACCTTTTGCTCAGTTTTAATAATCTGATAGGGGTTTCCCATTGCTTCGACAATCGAGATAGCTTCGTTCAATTTTCCGTTGTCTCCCTCGATGGCAAAAAAGGCCTTTTGCAATTCATCGGTGCTGGTGCATTTCGATGGAATTGCGAAAAGGGGATGGATGGAATAAGCGTATGCTCCCTTATCGCTGCATCCGTTAAGCTCAGAAGAGGGAAGAGCCCCGCTGCAGTGGCAAATCAGCATCCCGTTTAGAATCTCGTTGCCATCTGAATCCCTAATTGTTTCCCAGGTAGGTACAATCTGGCCATCTGGCGTGGTGATGAATAGAGCATCGCATTTTGCTGCGAGATTGATCGGCGATTTATATGCTTGTGACCCCGTCAACTGCGCTGCCTCTTCGGCAGAGGCGTAGGTTTTGCTGGTGTATCCGATGAGCTCATGTTCTTGCGCAAAGTAACGTCCAAGCGAGCAGCCGACTTTTCCTGCACCAACAAAGCCTATTCTCATGATGATCCTCTACTCCTCGACAGGGGTTAGTTTTCCTGTAGTTGAATCGATGATAAACCCGCGTACTGTGATTGTTTCAGGGATAAGGGGATGGTGGGCAATAGTTCGGACAGTGGCACGAACGCTTTCTTCTCCATCGTCGAATCCTTGAAGCCATGTTTCGAAATCGATTCCGCAGTAATGCATCATGTCGATGTGGTCTTGCGAGATTCCCGCATTCAGCATGTGGCAGATCATGTCATCGGAATTCATGTGCTGAGCACCGCAGTTGCTGTGGCCAACTACCATGATCGTTTTCACTCCGAGTTCAAAAACAGCTACCAGCAAGCTTCTTATAACGCTGCCAAAAGGATGGGATATCACTCCGCCAGCGTTTTTGATTATCTTGGCATCGCCATTCTTGAGTCCCAATGCCGCCGGTAGAAGTTCGGTAAGGCGCGTGTCCATGCAGCTTACTATTGCTAGCTTTTTATCGGGGTATTTATCGGTTGAGTATTTGAGATAGCCCTTTTCTTCGACGAATGTTTTATTGTGGGCCAGGATTTCATCTATGGTGCTCATGGCTTTCCTTGAGGTTTTTTCTTTTGCGGTATACGTGCTGAATGGCCATAAGCGGATGGCGGAATATCATCCGAGGTCCACTGTAGGCCATGATTTCCTTGATTTTTTGCCGCATGGCAGGTCGATAGCATTGGGTGGGGCAGGTGTCGCAAGTTCCGCTGTGCTTATGGGGGCAGCGTCGTGTTCGCTCCAGGGAGTAGTCGATAACCTTTGCGCATTCGGGACAGAGTTTTTCTCCTTGAGCACAAATGTGGTGATGGCCACGGCAAAATACAGCTGCCATGGCCATCACGGTTTTCTCGTCTTGTTCCAGTCTTTTCTTCTCAGAGGGGCTAAGAATGGGGTCAGACATATTACCTCAGCTATCCATAGATGCGCTTAAGCTCAGCATAGGCGGCGTCTGATTCTTCCATTATGTCTGAGATAATCTTTGCAACGGGCTTAACTTCCGTAATTACAGGAGAGATCATGCCGGCAGAGAAGGCGCCGTTTTGGTAGTCGCCGTTATGAGCGCGTGCGATAGATCCCGTGCAGTAGTCATTCAGCTCTTCTTCCGATGCGCCAGCATAATACTTTTCCCAGAAGCCATCGGTGAAGGGGTTCTTGATGCAGCGAACCTGCTTTTTACCAGGGATGCCGGAAAGAACGGTGGCGTTGTCTTTGGAGTCGACGATGAGTTGCTTATATATATCAGACACCGTGCACTCATCGGAGGTTAGGAAGATGGTGCCCATTTGGATGCCAACGCACCCTAAAGCCAAGGCGGCAAGAAGACCCCTGCCGTTAGCAAAGCCGCCCGCTGCAATAACAGGGATATCTACTGCCTCAACTACTTGGGCAACTAAGGGAAGGGTGGTCATTGATCCGATGTGGCCACCGCCCTCGATTCCTTCGCAAATAACTGCTGCAGCTCCAAGTTTTTCCATTTTCTTGGCCGCGCGAGCGTGGGGCACAAGAACAATTGCTTTGATGCCTGCTTCTGCGAGCTTGGGAACGATGGTCGCGGGGTTTCCGGCAGAAACCGTGCAAATCTGCACGCCTTCTTCAATGCAGACATCGGCGATCTCGTCGATACGATTGTTCTCCATGATCAAATTGACCGCAAAAGGCTTATCGGTCAGAGAACGCGCGGTTCGAATCTCTTCACGCATATATTCAGGTGTGTCGAATCCGCACTGAATAACACCCAGTCCGCCGGCATTAGAAACAGCGGCAGCAAATTTTCCGTCGGTGATATGGGCCATGGCGCCCTGGATAATGGGGTATTCGATGTTAAGCAAGTCGCAAAGTTCGGTCTTCATTAATAATTCCCTCCTGATTAAGTAGTCCCGAAACATAAGTCCGTTTGGACTATGTAAGCGAAGCATAGCATTAATAAGGTTAAGTATTTGCGAACAGGAAGAGAGATTGCTAGCAGGAGATAGTGGTAAGCATGATTCCGAATGTACTTGCTCCTCAATTCCTCCACAATGTAGTAACCCAACCTGACCTGGGATTATAAGTCAATTATGCTAAATATTGCATTAGATTGTATATTTCCTCCTTGCAAAGCGCCCAGGGCGGGGTATTATAGCTAAGCCTTCTGACGAGGGGGCGCCCCCAAGAGGGCGGCACCGAGTCGGCGAGCGGCCCGCGAGGCGGGGCGCGGGGCCGGGAAGAGGAAGCTTTCTAAAAAAAGTCCTTGACACGGCGGGGCCAAGAGAGTAGATTACTTTCTTGCGCGAAC